>FWPV01000131.1_pt1 | contig 271328 bp, 224 predicted proteins | sample 2228371 | NCBI WGS metagenome assembly FWPV01 (sample SAMEA103939776, study PRJEB20133) | metagenome
CTCTTTGACCCCGTCATCGCCGGCGACCCCCACAAGCGGCTTCGAAGTCGCTCTTACCCAGACACAGAAGCCCCAGATAGGTCTTGACCACATCCACATGAGAGATCATCGGTCGTCCCGGAACTTCCTTTTCCAACCGTTCGCAGAGGTCCGTGAAGCCGTTGATCAGATTCCCCACGAGGACCAGGCTCGAGTGCCCGCTGGTGAAGGCTTTCGAAGATGGTTCGATCTCGATTGTTTTCATGAGTGCACCTGCCGGGGGAACATGTGACAGGAGACCCTATAGCATAAGACAGGATTAAATTCAATGGGATATCTTCAGTAAGATAATTATATGTATAGCCACAATCTCACGGATTAAGGACAAAACTCTTGACACTACCCCAGCTCTATGACATGCGATTGTCCTGAGTGGTGAGTGGTAGGGGAGTGGCCAGCGGGGTTTAAAGGTGTACGATGGTAAGTTCCGGCCATCGAGCCGCCAGGTATTCGGCCACCAGGCGCCGGTGACAGTGATCGGGTTCCGGCTCGCTGCACAAAAGACAATTCATGTGCACGTCTTCCGGCCGGATCCGTTCATGGATTTTACGGGTTTCCAACAGGGCCAGAAATTCCTTTCTGTAGCGGTCCCATGCGCCGTCCCGCTTCTTGAATCCTTCCAGGATCTCCTGGGTCGGGGCCAGTTCCGGTAGGTGCCGGTAATCGATCCCGGCGATGGCCATCAGGAAATAGCGCAGGTCGTCCTTCTTTGCGAATCCGGCCAGCTGGGACGTGTTGTGGAGGCGGATGTCCAGCACGCGCCGCACCCCGGCCTTTTGCATCAGCGTGAAAAACGTTTCGGCGCTTTTTTGCGTAAAACCGATGGTAAAAAGAGTGACGGTCATGGGGTCTCCCCTGCGGGTTAAGGTGCCGGTTCGATAGTGCCGGTTCCCTCTTCCGACTCCTCCTGATCAAGCCGATGGGCGATCCGTTCCGCCTGCCTGGCGTAGGCTCGCAGGATGAGGTCATCCACGTTCCGGTCGAAAAGGGTCATCTGGCGCATCTTGAGCTGAACCATCAAGCGCCTTTCCGCCGCCTGCAAGGTTTCCAGGGAACCGTCTTCCAAGATGTGGCGTATGGCGAGGGGTTCGGACCGGAGGGCCCGGCAGATGAGGATCATACGGTGACAGACGAGGGGATCCTTTTCGGCGCACATGATGGCGATCCGGTGGGTTTCCAGCCCCTTGAGAAGCCGCTGAAGGCCGGCCTGGAAGAGTTTCGTCCGAGCCAGCTTCTCGTAGTCGACCCGGCCGTTTTCGTAGCATGTGGGATCGTCGGATTGCGGCCCCAGCTCCTTTCCCAGGTAGACGTAGGATATGCCGGTCCGGGCGAGCACAGGCTTCAGGTTCTCCCGGTTGTATTGTGGGTTGTAACGGCTGTAGGGGCTGGACCGCACGTCGGCCAGCGCGGTGATCTCTTGGCGGCGCAGGAGATCCAGAAACGCTTCCACAGGATGGTTGGAATGGCCGATGGTGTAGAGTTCCTTCACGTCGTTTCCCCATGCCCTGTGGGCGGCCGAACCACGGCGGCCGCCAGTTTATAAACGTGCCCTTGGAAGACCTCACTCAGGCTGATGGTCAGGAAAACCGGCCCCGAAACGGGATAGTCTCCCGGCTCTTTCCCTAAGCAGGTCTCCTCCACAGCCGGGTCCGTCACACTGAGGCGATAGGAGATACCGCAAATGGACCACGTAACGCACGTTGGACTTGTCGATCCCCATGCCGAAGGCCACCGTGGCCACCATGACCCGGATGTCGTCCCGGATGAAGAGCTCGTGGGCCCTCCTGCGCTCCACGTCCACCAGACCCGCGTGGTAGGCCGCCGCCTGGATTCCTCGGGCCCGGAGCGCCCGGCACAGCGCATCCACGCCGTCCCGGGTGTGGCAGTAGGCGATGCCGGCGTCATTGGGATAGCACCGGATGATCGTCAGCAGCTGGCGCAGGGCGTCCATCTTGTAGTCCACCCGCAGGAAGAGATTGTTTCGGTTGAAGGAGGTCACCACTTCCGCGGCGGATGCCATGGCGAGGCAGTCCAGGATGTCTCGGCGCACACGGGGGGTCGCCGTGGCGGTGAGGGCCAGGCAAACCGTGCTGGGGAGGCGGGCCCGCAATTCGGCCAGACGCCGGTATTCGGTCCGGAAGTCCGGCCCCCATTCCGAGATGCAATGGGCTTCGTCGATGGCCAGGAGCGGGATCCGGCAGGAGGTGAGAAGTTCCGTCACGGCAGGACGGAGCGCCGTTTCCGGCGCCATGTAGGCCAGCGAGACGGAGCCGTTTCGGATCCGGGCGACGTGAGCGCGGTAATCCCTTTCCGAAAGAGCGCTGTTGAGCATGACGGCGGAAACGCCCAGCGTCCGGAGTTGGTCCACCTGATCCTTCATGAGCGAGATGAGCGGCGAGACGACTACGGTGAGGCCTTCCCACAGCAGAGCCGGGATCTGGTAGCACAACGACTTGCCGCCGCCCGTGGGCATGACGGCTAGGGTGTCCCGTCCTTCCAGCAGATTTCGAAGAACCTCTCCCTGCCGGTAGATGAAATCATCGTATCCGAAGACGCTCTTAAGGATCTGTAGGGCGCGATCCAGCATGGGCCACCTCCGGGCACGCGGTTCCCGGGAAAGGCCCCTTATAACACCGGCAGGGCGTACGTTGAAAGTCAGAAGCAAACAGCCTATCGTTGATTAAGGCTATCATGGATCACGGGCCACGGATCACGGACGAAGGATTTGCTTGCGGCGTCCGTGCCCCGGGCGATGCCTTGTATAACCCAGCTTTTTCGGGTACCAGTGGGAAGTAGCGCCGGCCGGAAGATCATAAACCGTGGCGTGAAGCCTCACGTCGAGTCCTCTGGTGGGGTGGGCTCTCAATGAACGCGAGATGTAAGGGCGAATCATCATCTGCCCTCATCATGGACTCGTTTTCCCAGAGAGGTGCTCAAGGATCAAGCCATTCGCATCAGCATGGACGGCAAGGCCAGACGATCGACACGATCATGGTGGAAAGGTCGATCTAAGCCCGCGACCGAGAAGGGGACGTTACTGGGACCGGCCGGGACATGTCGAACGGGGGTTCGAACGACGGCCGCCGAAATTTCGGCACGGAAGCCGAGGGACGCGGGATTTCAAGCGCTCGTTGTGACGCAAACGCCGAGGTCAACGGCCGCCGACCCACCGCAGCGGCGGAAACCGGGGATACAAGAGACAGGGGGGATGCATGGGAACGGTGCAGTCGATCAACCCGGCCGATGGCGAAGTCATCCGGACCTACGAGACGCTGAACGAGGAACAGACGGCGGCGATGCTCGCCCGGTCCCAGGAAGCCTTTACCTTGTGGCGGCGGGCGTCTTTCGAAGAACGCGCCGGCTGTCTTCGACGGGCGGCCGACATACTGCGAAAGCGCTCCCACGACTTCGGTTCCCTCATCACCCAAGAGATGGGAAAGGTCTTTCGCGAAGCCAAGGCGGAAGTGGAAAAATGCGCGTGGGTGTGCGAGCACTACGCAGCAAACGCCGAGCGGTATCTGTCCGACGAAGTGATCCAGACCGAGGCGCGCCGCAGTTTCGTGACGTTCCAGCCTCTGGGTGTCCTCCTGGCGGTGATGCCGTGGAATTTTCCGTTCTGGCAGGTGTTCCGGTTCGCGGCGCCGAGCCTCATGGCGGGAAACGCGGCGGTGCTCAAACACGCCTCAAACGTTCCCGGCTGTGCGCTTGCCATTGAGGAGCTTTTCCGGGAAGCCGGTTTTCCAGAAGACGTCTTCCGGGCACTCCTCATCGAAAGTCGCTTGGTGGCGTCCGTGATCGAAAATCCGTACGTTTGGGCGGTGACGCTCACCGGAAGCTCGGCCGCAGGGCGTGAGGTGGCCTCTGTCGCCGGCCGGGCGCTGAAAAAGTGCGTGATGGAGCTCGGCGGAAGCGATCCCTTCGTGGTCCTGGAGGATGCGGATCTGGATGCGGCGGTGGAGCTCGGGGTTCGGAGCCGCGCGCTGAATGCGGGCCAAAGCTGCATCGCGGCCAAGCGGTTCGTCGTGGTGGAGGCGGTGGCGCATCGCTTTGAGGCGCTTTTTGTGGAGCGGATGAAACGGGTTCGGATGGGGGATCCCCTATCTGAAGAAACGGACATGGGCCCGTTGGCGCGCCGGGACCTCCGCGACGATCTGCACCGGCAGGTTAGGGTCAGCATCGAGCGGGGTGCCCGGCTACTGCTTGGCGGCGACATTCCCGAAGGACCGGGTGCGTTCTACCCGCCGACCGTGCTCACCCAGGTTGGTCCCGGCATGCCGGCCTACCACGAAGAGCTCTTCGGCCCCGTAGCGACGATCGTTCGTGCGCGGGATGAAGAAGACGCCGTTCGCATCGCCAACGACACGCGCTTCGGCTTGGGCGCGGCGGTCTTCACCAGGGACTTGGGGCGCGGGGAGTGGATCGCGGCCGAAGGCCTGGAAGCGGGATGCTGCTTCGTGAACGACTTCGTCCGCTCCGATCCGAGGCTGCCGTTCGGCGGGATCAAAGAAAGCGGCTTCGGCCGCGAACTCTCACACTACGGCATCAAGGAATTCGTCAACATCAAGACCGTTTCGATCCGTTGAGCCAAGGAACTTTCCGCGAGCCGGCCATCAAGCGGGTTGATGGCCGGTCGCCAGGGGGATTGCCGAACGTTTATCGAACGGCAACGAAGACCGGGTTCGAATAGAACCACAGGTCGGCGTAGGCTTCGACCACTTCGTCCAGCTTGCTGGTCGTTGTGTAGTGGAATCCGGCCGGGAGCAGCGCTTCCAGTTCCGCAGAATTCATGGAGGCGTACAGGTTGTCGTTGGCTTCGCTGTCTGGAAGCGGGTTGCCCGAGGCGTCTGTTTCAAACGGCACGCCGGGGGGGAGGTTGGTGCCTCTCAGCCGAAAATAGTAGCTTTTGCCCTGTCCCGCGCGGAACCGGTAGACGTAGGTCATGGTGCCGCCTCGCTTCGGGCCTCCTCTGCGCTTGAACCTGGCGACGACCTTCGCCGAAGCGTTGGTGGCTTCGGAGTAGTCCGGGCTGTCCGGAGATATCTTTCCGAGTACCTCGCCACGGATGAGATCGATGTGATCCAGAACGGGCTGGTTGAGAGGCTGGGCGATGCCGATCTGTGCGAGGGACGGATTGTCGAAATCGAAGGGGCAGTGGTTGGTGCCTTTGGGGTCGCGAACCGTGATTTTGAGGGTCACGGTCTGCCCGGGGCGCACGTGAAGGGTCTGGCCCATGGTGGCTTTCGATCCCTTGCTCTTGGCGATAAACTCAAGTTGATCGATGAGGTCGCCCATGACGTGCCAGGAGTTTCCGGACCGGAGGCCTTCCACAACGGCGGCTTCACGATTTTTGGCTCGAGTATCGATATCCACATAATTTTTTTGATATTCCCCCGGCCAGAAATCACTTCCGCCGTTGCTCCAGTGCTTGTGGTAGTCGGAGCTGGCAAAATTCCACCAGTTCCGTCCTTCGGCCAGGAGCGCGTCCCAAAGGCCTCCCACTTGAGCGCTGTACCAGCCGGAGCCGCCGTAGGTGCCACCGCCGTCCGCATTGCGCCCGAAGCCGCGGTCGCCGGAAGCCTGGTGGCCGGGGGCGCCTTCAAAGCCGAAACAGACGTCGGGAGCCGCGTTGTTGTAGTCCCGGAAATGGTTGACGGCGTAGCCGAACTTGCCGTTGGCCGGGTCGTAGCCGCCCTTCCGTTCGATGTGAGCGAAGACGATGTAGCCGTCCTCAATCAGCCCGGCTTCCTTCTGCGTCTGCATCCAGGAGACCGCTTTCACGGAATCGGCGTGCTGATCTTCAGGGGTTTTGGGCTCTGAGTCCACTTCGTCGACGTCTTGAACGAAGTTGTTCAGGCCGTTGGTTTTGGTGAGGATCCCGTAGGGGGTCGGCTCACCTTCGCGGCTGTAGTCTTCGTCGGATGCATCGAATTGGTATTCGAAGGCGCTGAGAGCGGCCGCATCCTCGGCTACGATTCCGGTGGAGCAATGTTCGTGGCCGGGAACGTTCCATTCGAATCCGCTGATGACGATTTTCTTGGGATAAAGCATGCGGGCGGCCAGGATATCGTCGAAAACGAAGTCCCTGAGACTTTGCCACCGCCACATTTCCTGATGACCGCCGCTTTCTTCGTACCATCCCATGATCGGGTTGACCGGGTAAACGCTCGGATCGTCCCAAAAGTTGCCGTTCCCATCCCGGTTTCTTTCACCGCCGTGCTCGCTGTTGGCCCACCAGTCCAAATCGTACTCGTCGTTTGCCTCCATGACGGTAAAAAAGGTGTCACTGCCGTCGGTATAGAGGGTGTGCTGGTGAAAATCGCCGGACTTGTATTCGGCCGCAGCCTCTCCGACCGGCGATAGCGAAACGGCCGTCGAAACGGCGACGGCCAAAGTCAGGGTTTTGAGGTTTGTGAACCTCGACGCGGTGCTTCTCATGGGGTGTCCTCCAGCCTTTGGGTTTGCGGTGGGGCGAGATGCGCTTTCAGGATCAACCTATCGAGGATCGGACCGGGCTGAATGACGCGGGGGCGAAGTTCTGGTTACGAATAGAAAGCGGCGGGAGGAGATGGTGGGGAGGGGTATTTTCCGGGGGTCACTCGATCGCGCGACGCCTTTGATTTGTTGTGGGAGAAGGGTGCAGACGGCCCTGAAGGACGGGGATCATCGCTGAATGCCGGCCGCATCCGTTTTTTCGCTTTCGTCGGGTGATTCGGTTGAAACGGTGACCAGGTGAATGGCAAGACCTCGCCGTTGAGCTTCCGAGATCATGTGCCGGGTGCCGGGACTTCGACCGTCCCAAATCGCCACCAGGGCGTCCGCGTACGCTGCCATCTCGACGTTTCGGCGTGGGCCGGCGGAAGGACCGAAACGGACCCAATCCGCGGGAAAAAGCCGCACCGGAATGTTGTTGAGGCGAGCCCAGGCTTCTCCGACCCGGTCCACGCCGGGAGCCCCTCCTGACACCACTTCCGTCACCGTGAACCCGCTTTGGCGGATGGCGGTTACCACCACGTTCATGTCATGGATGTTTCGGGATCCGGCGACGATGACCCGCATCGGCTGCTCCTTGCCCGAAGAAGGGAGCGCAAGTGCGGAACGCACTCGGCTGTGTTCTGTGGTTTCCTTGCGGTTCTCGACCCGCTGCGGGTCCCGCGGCCGCTTTGCGGCATGGCGCCCGCGCGAAAGCGTGGCATCCAACATGCCACAACCTGCGATCCATGTCGATGGGTTCAGGCCGCCGAAGCCGATGGAAGCCGGGCGGTTCTGCGGTGCGATCGGGTTGAACGGCTGCGTGGAAGCATGATGGGCCGAGACAAAGGTGATCCAGGCGGCGGTGCGTGGCGAGTTGCCGACTCCTTTAGGAGACCTGTTCCCTTGCGGCCGACGCTTTCAAATCTTCGAGGAACGCTTCGGCGATGGGCGAAAGCCGGCGAAGCCTTCTTTGAACCAGGTAGAACGGGCGCTGGAACCGAACGTTTTCGAGCTCCACTTCCCGAAGCGTCCCCCACCGCAGATCTTCGGAAACAGCCAGGCGGGACAGAATCGAGACCCCGATTCCGGCTTTCACGCTCTGGCGAACGGCTTCCGTTGTCCCCATTTCCGCGACCACGTGCAATTGCGACGGTTCAAACCCGTGTTCTTCCAGGATGCGGGTCATCACCATGCGGGTTCCGGAGCCGCGCTGCCGGTCGATGAAGGGTTCTCCGTAGAGTGCCTGGAGCGGAACCCGCCTGGTTTCATTCCAGGGATGGTCGGGGGGGACCACAAGGACCAATTCATCGGCGAACATGTGTTCGAACTGGAGCCGCCCGTCCCGCCATCGGGACCCGATGAGGCCGATTTCGCAGGTGCCCTCGATGACCGCTTGGGCAATGTCGGCGGTTCCCGATATTTCGAGGCTGATGCGGGTGAGCGGGTACCGGTGTTTGAACTTTCCGATCACGGAGGGCAGAATATAGGTTCCGGGTATGGTGCTGGCCCCGAGGTTGAGGTCTCCGGCCAGTTCGCCCCGATAGAAAGCGAGGGCTTGGACGGCTTCTTCCTTGAGCCGGAGGATTCGGCGGGCGTACTTGTAGAGGATTTTTCCCGCCGGGGTGGGCTGGATTTCGCGGCCCAGGCGATCGATCAGTCTTTCGTCCAGGGTTTCTTCCAGGGTGCGGATGTGTTCGCTGATGGTCGGCTGCGAAAGGAGCACCGCGTCGGCGGCCTTGGTGAAGCTCCCCAATTCCACCACCTTGCAGAAGACTTCCAGTCGTCGAAGGTCCATGTCATCTCCCCGCCTGCTCGGGCGGTGACATTCGGCCCGCCGTCAGGAACCGGGTGCGCCTCCGGATTTCTTCGAAACGGGATTCCAGCCGATCCAGGTGGATCTGTTGTTGCTGCAAGGCTTCGCCGGGTTTTTGGCCGGAAAGCCGATCCAGGTTGGCGCGGGCGATGTGAGCCGCGCCGCGGAAGGCCGCTTCCAGAATTTCCGCCGCAACCAGCACGTCCGGGATGAGGTGCCGGCGAGCGAAAGCGGCGCATTGGCGGACGATCCCGTACGCTTCGTAAGCGGTTTCCATGATGGCTCGGGGGGAAGCTGCGGCCGCAAGAAGCGCCGCCTTGGCTGCCTCTGAGCTCGGCCCGTTTCGGCGGGCTTCGGTCCACGCCAGGTAGGCTTTGCCGTCGCCTTCGCGAAGTGCTTGGAGGTTGCGCGAGAGCGCGATGCTGCGTTCCAGCAGATCCGCTCGCGCTCCTTTGGCTTCGGCGCTCAGCCATGGGCGTTCCGTTTCCACGCGGACGATCTTTTGGAGCAGCGCCAGTGCGACCACGGCGGCGTGGGCGGCCGCGGCGCCGCCTCCGGGCACGGGACGGTCGTGGGCCAGTGCGTGAAGGAAGTCTTGGGTCATGGATCGCCCCGCTTCGCGGTTCTTGTGAGCGTCAAGTCCTTTGGCCTCACATGGCGCCGATTTCGGTTTCAATAACCCCCATTTCACGTAGAAACCGTTCCAGCTCGTCGAAAAAGTCGTCCCAATCGGGCGGGCAGTCGTTGTGGTCGCTTTCGTAGGAGAGCAGGCGGCCCGTCTTGGCGGCCCGGTGCAGCGCGACCCCGTGGTCGTAAGGGACCACCGAATCCTCGGTGCCATGAACCACCAGGACGGGGCCGGTGTAACGCCGCACCGTTTCCAGGTTGTCGAAGGGACTGCGCAAAAGAAACGACGGGGCCAGGTAGCGCCGGGCGAATGGCCGGAGGCTGGGGAAGGCGGACATGAGCACCAGGGCGGCGGAGGGCCGGCGGGCGGCGAGGGCGCAAACGGCGCCGCCGCCCAGCGACCGGCCGAACAGCACGATTTTGGAGGGGTCCACGTCGGGGCGTGAAACGAGCCGGTCGTAGGCGGCGACAAAGGTTTCCGTTATGCTTTCCTGGGACGGCTCCCCTTCGGAACGACCGTAACCGGGGTATTCCACGAGGAGGACACCGAAGCCGCGCCCAGCGAGTCTCTGAAACTCGTCGGGCCAGATGTCGATGAGTTCGCCGTTGCCGTGGGCGAAGATGACGGCGGGTCCCGGTTTTGCTTTCGAGCTTGCCCGGCGCGGCAGGTACCAGCTTTCCACCTTACCGAAGGACGTGGCGACCCATAGCTTCTCGATCTCGGAGGTGGAAGGGGTCTCCCGAGGCGCCCCGATCCACATCCGGGGAAAAATCAGATGCCTCTGAAACAAGAACAGGCATCCGCAGTAGCAGACGTAGGCCAATCCCAAAGTGGATAGGAGCTTGGTCAGGGTCAACGGGAATTCCTCCAGCTTGTGGATCCGCGTGGCGGAGGCGGCCGACAACGCCGGCACCCAGCCGATGGGAGACCATCATGAACGCTTTGCCATGCGGTTTCAAGGTCCTCTTTGACGAAAACCCGCAGGTAACCGTTGTCAGTGCGCGGACAATTTGCGATTTTAGGCCTTCCTACGCTTCGAGTGACCCCAACATCGAGGATCTTTCATGCGCGTGATGACCTTCAACCTCCGATTTGAAAACGATCGAGACGGCCCCAACAGCTGGGTGTACCGAAGGGATCTGGTGACCGACGTCATCCGAAACCACCGCCCTTCCATCTTGGGGACCCAGGAGGGGCGCTGGAACATGCTCCTGTATCTGAAGGAGCGGCTGCCCGAGTACACGCTGCATGCGCCCGATCGGGTTTTGGACGACACGTGCCAGTATCCGACGCTCTTTTTCGGGAGGGAGGATTTCAAGCTTCTGGAGGGCGGCGAATTTTGGCTTTCCAAGACGCCGGAAGTCCATCGAAGCCTGGACTGGGACAGCGCCTTTCCGAGGATGTTGAGCTATGCGGCATTGGCCTGTAAGGGCGAGGGGGATCGTTTTTGGGTGGGAGTGACGCATCTGGATCATGTGGGGGTGGCGGCGCGCCTGCGGCAAGCGGAGATGCTGGCCCGATGGGTGAAGGATCGCTCCGGCCCGGTGATCCTCATGGGGGACTTCAACGATGCTCCGGATTCACCGGTTCACCGAGTGCTGACGGATCCCGGGGTGGGCTTGGAAGACACTTGGCGGATTCTGGGTCGATCCGAGAACGCCCGGAGCCACACGCACCACGGTTTCGAGGGGGTCCCGCAGAAAACCCGAATGGATTGGATCCTGGCGACCCGCCATTTCCGCGCGGCCGATGCTTGGATCATCCACGACCACAGGGGCCGCCTCTATCCATCGGACCATTTCCCGTACATGGTGGAACTGAGTCTCGAGCAGCCCTTTTTGAGGAAAGGAAACGATGAAAGACAACATCCGCGTGGCGATTGTACAACCGAAACCGTATCCTGAATTCCGTGATCCGAAAAACCTGGGCCATGCACTCCTGATGCTGGAAAAGTGCCGAGGGGAGTCTCTGGACGTGATCTGTTTTCCGGAGTACTTCCCCTTTCAAGGGGAGGACGAACTGGCCCAGGCGGCCCGGCAGCTGGACGCTTACATAGTCGCCGGGCTGGTGGAAGCCGAAAGCGACCGGCTTTACAACACGGCCACCCTTTTCGACCGCAAGGGCCGACTACTGGGCCGGCAGCGCAAGCGGAACGTGGGGGTGCTCGAACGCCAAGGTCTCGGCATCACCCCCGGGGACGGCGAGTTTCGGTCTTTTACCACCGATTTCGGGAAGATCGGCATCCCGGTGTGCATCGATTTCTGGGGACAGCCCGAAGCGGGGAAGCAGCTGGCGGATCAGGGAGCGGAAATCGTCTTCAACATGAGCATCTTTCCGGTGCTTCGCGGGCATTGGAAAACCGGCGCCCTGGTTCGGGCGTTCGACAATTTCCTGCCCGTGGTGGGAGTCAACACGGCGGACTACAATGCCATGATCGGCGGGCGGCGTTACCATCAGCACGGGGGCGGCAGCTTCATGATCCAGCCGCCGAAGATGCTCGACAAGACGGAATTCGGACGCTGGTTTCGGAGCCTCGATACCGTGAAAGACTGGATTCGATTTGAGCTGGACGCTCTGGAGCAGGTGCATTTCGTGGACGTGAACCTGAGCACGGTCCGCCGATTCCGTCGCGAATTCTGGAACCGGTTCGGTTTCCAGCGGGTTTAGGAGGCACGCGTGGAGCGACCGAGACGCAAGATTTACCTGAGCATGAAAACACTTCCTGACGCGGGACGCCTCTGGGAGGAAAGAACCGCCGAGCTTCGAACGGCCGGAGAAACCGTGCCGGTTTCCGAAGCGCTCGGACGGGTCACCGCCGAACCTGTGACCGCCCGGCTTTCGGTCCCCCACTATCACGGGGCCGCCATGGACGGGTTTGCGGTCCGTGCGGAGGCGACGTTTTCAGCCAGCGACGTCCGCCCGTTGCGGCTGCGACTGGGCCGGGACGCCTTTCCCGTGGACACGGGGGACCCGCTGCCGCCGGAAACCGACGCCGTCATCATGGTGGAGCATGTGACGCCGGTGGGAGACGGCGCGGTGGACATTCGGGCGGCGGTTTTTCCGTGGCAGCACGTCCGGAAGGTGGGCGAAGACATCGTGGCGGGGGAACTGTTGCTTCCCCAGCAACACGCACTTCGGCCGGCGGACCTGGGTGCCTTGCTCGCCTCAGGTGTCGCCGTGGTGCCCGTTTTCGCGCGCCCCAACGTCTGGATTCAACCCACGGGCACCGAACTGGTGTCTCCGGAAAAGGCTCCCGAGGCGAAGCCGGGCCAGATCGTCGAGTTCAACGGGACCGTGCTTTCCGCCATGGTGCGCGAATGCGGCGGCGACCCTCTGCTCCAGCCCGTAATCCCCGACGATTTCGCGAGCCTTCTCGCCGGGCTCAAGCGGGCCGTGGCGTCCGATGCGGACCTCATCCTTTTGAATGCGGGGTCTTCGGCGGGAAGCGAAGACTACACGGCGGCACTGGTGGATGAACTGGGGGAGGTGCTGGTTCACGGCGTCGCCATGATGCCGGGCAAGCCCGTGGTGCTGGGGCTGATCGAAGGGAAGCCCGTGGTTGGGGTTCCGGGCTATCCCGTCTCGGCGATTCTTGCCTTCGAGCAGTTCGTACGCCCGCTTCTCTTTTCCCTGCAGGGCCTACCGGCCCCGTCCTTCCCGCGGGTGGACGCCGTCCTCGGGCGGAAACTCGCCTCCCGGCTGGGGCTGGAGGAATTCGTCCGAGTCATCCTCGGCCGTGTGGCCGGGCGGCTCATCGCCATGCCGCTTCAGCGGGGTGCCGGCGTCATCACGTCGCTCGCCCGCGCCGACGGGATCCTCCAGATTCCACAGGAACTGGAAGGCGTCGACGTGGGGGAAACCGTATCGGTGCGACTCCTGCGTTCCCCCGATGACTTGGACCACACGCTCATCATGATCGGAAGTCACGACAACACGGTGGACGTCCTGGCGAACGAACTGAAAAGGCGCGACAGCCGCATCCACCTTTCCTCCAGCAATGTGGGGAGCCTGGGCGGGATCATGGCCGTCCGGCGGATGCAGACGCACCTCGCCGGCTCGCATCTGCTCGACACTCAGACCGGCGAATACAATTTTTCCTACATCCAACGCTACCTGTCAGGCGTTCCGGTGCGGCTGGTCCAGCTTGCAAGGCGCCAACAGGGCCTGCTCGTCCGGAAAGGAAACCCCAAAGGCGTCCGCGGGATCGAGGACCTGGTGCGACCCGACGTGCGGTTCATCAATCGGCAGGCGGGATCCGGTACGCGGATCCTTTTCGACTACCGGCTGCAACAGCTCGGGATCGAACCGAAGGCCATCCAGGGCTACGATTGGGACGAATACACGCACATGGCGGTGGCGGTGAACGTCCTGAGCGGCCGCGCCGACTGCGGCATGGCCATCCATGCGGCGGCGCGGGCCCTTGAGCTTGATTTCATCCCGGTGAGCGAGGAACGCTACGATCTCCTGATTCCCGAAAGCGGCTGGGCCGACTCCAAGATCGCCCTGGTGCTGGAGATCATCGCGTCACCCCGGTTTCGAGAAAGGGTGGAAGCCATGGGGGGGTACGACACCAGGGAATCGGGGAGGGTCATGGGAATCTGGGACGGCCGACGATGGGCGGAGAGGATCTTCTGAAGGAGCGGCCCTGGCCGCGACCAAAGGCTTCCAAGACGGAATCGCTCCCCGCGGGACCGTTTCACCGCCGTTTCACGAACCGATCCCACAAGGGAGCGAGCCTTTCCGGAAGGAACCTTCGACCGGCCGCAAGAAACGCGATGCCGAACAGCAGCCCGCTTCCCGCGAGGGCGCCCAAAGACGCCGCGTAAGGGTGGGCGTCCTGAAGGGATGAGGCGATTCGAATCGGAAGAAGGGCGGGAAGAGAGGCCGCGGCCGACAGGGCGACGATCTTGATGAGCATGGTTCCGAGACCCTTGAACACGGCGCTTCCAAAGCGGTGCCGCCACCAGAGGACCAGGGCGAGGGTATAGAGTCCGAGGGACGCGGCGCTGGCAACGGCCACGCCATGCGCCTGGAACCAGCGGCTTCCGAAGAAGTAGAAGGGGACGGCGGCCAGGGTGGCCAGGGTTCCCACGACCACGGGCGTCACCGTATCCTGCATGGCGTAGAATCCTCTTCCCAGGATCTGCTGAAATCCCCAGCAGAAAACCACCGCGAGAAAGATCTGAAGGACAGCGGCCGTCCGGGCGGCGTCGTGAGCCGTAAAAGACCCTTGCTGGAAGATGAGCGTGACGGTGGGGCGGGCGACGATCATCATCCAGACCGTCAGGGGGACCAGGGCGACGAGTGTGTTTCGAAGCGCCGTGTTGAGGGTGTTGAAGAAGCCGACCGTGTCTTTCCTGGCGAAAAGTTCGGCGAGAAACGGGTATGAGGCCACGCCGGCCGCCTGGGCGACCACGCCCACCGGGACCAGCATGATCCGGCGGGCGTAATTGAGCCAGCTGACGGCTCCCGTTCCGGCGAGCGAGCCGAAGACGCGGATCAGCTGCTCGTCCAGCACCACGATGGACTGTCCCAGCATGAGCGGAAGGGCCAGGAGGAGAAACCGCTTGAGTTGCGGGTGGCGGAATCGGGGAGTGAACGTCAGGCCGGCTCCCTGCCGGACGGCCAGAACCGGAAGAAGGAAGTTCCCGAGAAACGCCCCCAACAGGACGCCCCAGCAGAACCCTTCCATGCCGCGGCGGCGCATCCAGATACCGGCTGAAATGATCGCCACATTATAGACCAGAGGGCTCACGGCCGGAATGAAGAACTGTCTCCTCAGGTAAAGGATCGCGGTGAAGCAGGCTCCGGTGAGAAAGGCCGCCTGAGCCGGGACGATGATGCGGAGAAAGCGGGCGAGCCGTGCGTGGCCTTCGGCGTCCAAGCCCGGGGCCGCCAAGCGGGCCAGTTCCGGAGCCAGGACGAAGGCCGCAACCGTGAGGATGCTGACGGTCAGTCCCACCCAGGTGACGGCGGCGGAAAAGAACCGCCAGCCGTCTTCTTCGTCATCGCGGAACCGTTCGGCCAGGATGGGGATGAGCGTGATGGAAAAATAGGCTCCGGCCAGCAGGTAATTGATGAAATCCGGGATCACGAAGGCCGCGAAGTAGATGTCCGATTCGCGGGTGGCGCCGAAATAGTAAGAAATCACCTTGTCCCGGGCGAGTCCCATGAAGCGGGAAAGGAGAACGCTTCCGCCCATGAGGAGAGCCGCGGATCCCATGCGCTGCCGCCGGTTCCAAAGGGACATGTGACCGTGATTCCCCTTTCGATCCTGTGATGTGATCCCCACGCTGGGCGGAAGCCGCCCCTGCGGTCGGTTTCACCCAACCCTCTTTTCGGACAGCCTCCGCAGGTACAGCCCCGCGGATCTTCCCATGACACAAAACGGACCGGATGTTTAGAAAATTGTGCCTCAGCGCCTTCCCGTTGTGCCCGAACCACGAATCTGTTAAACGAGGTGCCGGTACCGGTCAACACCGTGGAAGGACTATCGGGACCTACACGTGGCACAAGTCTGCTGAGGAGCGCTTGTGAAGGTCATCATTGTGGGGGCGGGGGAGGTCGGGTTCCATATCGCCCACCGGCTGGCTTCCGAAAGCAAGGAAGTGGTGGTCATCGACAGGAACCCGGAAGCCCTCAAGCGGTTCAGCGAATTGCTGGATGTGCAGTGGCTCGAAGGCTCCGGCGCCAATCCGAAGATGCTGGAAGAAGCCGGGATCCGCGGTGCGGATACCTTCCTTGCGGTCACCGACAGCGACGAAACCAATCTGATCGCCTGCCTGTTCGCGAAGGCTCTGGCGCCCGGCATCGTCAAATTGGCCCGCATCCGCAATGAAGAATACACCCAGTACCGGCGGGGGCTGGTGGAAGAGGCCCTCAACCTCAGCATGGTGATCAATCCGGACGTGGAGGCGGTTCGGAGCATCGAGCGGCTCATGGCCGTTCCGGACGCGGAAGACGTGAGCGAATTCGCCGAGGGGCGAATCACGCTGGTGGGGATTCGGGTCACCGAAGGGAACCCCATCCTGGGAACCCGCCTGATGGATCTCCGCAGCCATGCGGGAGATCTCCGCTTTCTGGTGGCGGCCATCTTCCGGAACGAACGGCTCATCGTGCCTTTCGGCAAGGACCGCATCACCCTCGACGACCTCCTTTACTTCGTCTGCGAAAAGGATGAACTCAAGCGGCTGCTCGAGTTCTTCGGCTGCCGGAGCGAGGCGCCCCGGCACGTTCTCATCATCGGCGGGGGCAACCTCGGTTTCCGGCTTGCCCGGCGCCTGGAGGCGGCACCGTATCACGTGCGGCTTCTGGAAAAGAACAAGGACCGCTGTGAATTCCTGGCCGCCCAGCTGAGCCGGACCATCGTGCTTCACGGCGACGGCACGGACCAAGACCTGCTGCACGAAGAAAACATCCAGAGCATGGACATGGTCATCACCATCACGGGAGACGAAGAAACCAATGTGCTGTGTTCGCTCCTCGCCCGGCGGCTCGGAGCCAAACGAACCATGACCCGGATCAGCAAGTTCGCCTACATGCCCATCGCGAGCGCCCTGGGGCTGGGGCACATTGTGAGTCCTCGGCTTTCGGCCGTGAACACCATTCTCCAGCACGTGCGGCGCGGAAAGGTGCTTTCGGCGGTGTCGCTCAAGGGCGAAGAAGCGGAAGTGCTCGAAGCGGTCGCGCTCGAAAGCTCCGGCATCGTGGGCCGGCCCATCAAGGCGCTTCCTTTCCCCAAGGGGGCGATCGTGCTCGCCGTGCTTCGCGGGGAAGAAACCCTGATCCCCACAGGGGAGACGGTTATCCGGCCCGAGGACCGGATCGTCATCCTGGCGGCCCGGGACAGCATCCCCAGGGTCGAGCAGCAACTGATGGTGAAGGTGAGATACTTCTAGATGCGCTGGTCCTATATCCTTCGGGTGGTTGGAGCGCTCACCGCCTGTGTCGGCCTGACCATGCTGCTCCCCATCGCCTTCTCCCTCCATTTCGGCGACGGGAGCACCCGGCCGCTTCTGCTTGCCCTGGTCGTGGCGGTGGGCGGCGGCATGATCCTTTTTACGGCCTTCAAGGAATCGACCGCCGCTTCCATGTCTCACCGGGAAGGGATGGCGGTGGTGGCCTTGGGGTGGCTTGGGGCCGGCCTTGCCGGTGCGCTGCCCTTCGCCATCGGGAGGGTGTTTCCTTCCTTCGTCGACTGTTTTTTCGAATCCGTCTCGGGATTCACGACGACCGGAGCTTCCGTGCTCACCGACATCGAAGCGGTGCCCAAGGGGCTCCTCATGTGGCGGAGCCTCACTCATTGGCTCGGCGGCATGGGGATCATCGTCTTCTCGCTGGCGATCCTTCCCTTTCTCGGCGTCGGCGGGATGCAGCTCTACAAAGCGGAAGTCCCCAGCCCGGTCCCGGACAAGCTCAAACCCCGCATCCGCGACACGGCGATGGTGCTCTGGAAAGTGTACCTGCTCTTCACCGTGCTGGAGACCGTGCTGCTTCTTTTCGGCGGGATGGATCTTTTCGAAGCCCTGTGCCACACTTTCGGGACTCTGGCAACCGGCGGATTTTCAACCAAGAACGCGTCCATCGGTCATTACGACAGCGCCTACGTGGATGCGGTGGTGATCCTTTTCATGCTCGTCGCCGGCATCAACTTTTCCCTTCACTACCAGGTGCTTCAAGGGAGGCCGAAAGCACTCTGGCGCGACCCGGAATTCCGGTTCTTTGCAGGGTTGATCCTGGCCTTCGTGGTGATCTGTACCTTCGACATGTACAAAACGGTCTACGAAAGCCTGGTCCAAGCGTTCCGATACAGCGCCTTCCAGGTGGTTTCCATACTCACCACCACCGGCTATGCAACGGCCGACTATGAAAAGTGGACGCCGCTCCCCCAGGCGATTCTGCTTTTCTGCATGTTCCTGGGCGGGTCGGCGGGTTCGACGGGCGGCGGCATGAAGTGTCTCCGGATCATGCTGCTCGTAAAACACGGCTACCGGGAACTGATGCACCTCATCCATCCCCGAGCCGTCACGCCGGTGAAACTCGGGGGAAGAGTGGTCCCCAACGATGTCCTCCACAGCGTCTGGGGGTTCTTCATCCTCTACCTGGGGCTTTTCATCGTTTCGTCGTTTCTGGTGGCCGCCCAGGGCGTGGATGTGGTGACCGCGTTCGCTTCGGTCGCGGCCACCATCGGAAACATCGGCCCGGGGCTCGGCGCCGTGGGCCCGGCCGACAACTACGCCGCCATGCCGGTTCTCGCCAAATGGCTTCTCAGCCTTTGCATGCTGCTGGGGCGCCTCGAAATCTACACCATCATCGTCCTTTTCGTGCCCGAGTTCTGGCGGAAATGAGGCGGGCGGCGGAGTTTGCGGCGGCCATGGACGTGAGCGGCATCGTCAAGGACGAAGGCGGTTTTGAAAGGGTTCGGCCGGGGTATCTGCGACTCTTCAGAACCGGCGAACTGGAACGGCGGGCGGTTGCACTCGAAACGATATTCGAAGCCTGCGAGCTTTGCCCGCGCCGGTGCGGCGTGAACCGAAAGGCCGGTCGGACCGGGGCCTGCGGCGTCGGGGCGCGACCGAAAATCGCGGCGGCGAGCGTCCATCCCTGGGAAGAACCGCCCCTATCGGGGACTCGTGGTTCGGGAACCCTGTTTTTCTCAGGATGCACCCTGTGCTGCCTCTTCTGCCAGAACTACCCCATCAGCCAGCTGGGTGTGGGGCGCGAACTGACGGTGGAAGCGCTCGCTGAAGAAATGTTCCGGCTGCAGCGCCGGGGCGCCCACAACCTCAATCTGGTCACCCCCACCCACCAGGTGCCCGTGTTCGTTCGAGCGCTCTGCCTGGCCGTTCCCATGGGGTTTCGGTTGCCCATCGTGTACAACACAAGCGGCTACGAACGGGTGGAAATCTTGAGACTCCTGGACGGGATCGTGGACGTGTATCTGCCGGACATCAAGTACGCGGATCCTGCGGTGAGCCTCACCCTCTCGGGGCGCGCCGATTATGTGGAGGCGAACCGAAGGGCGCTGGAGGTCATGGCGGAGCAGGTGGGGCACTTGCAGCTGGATCGCCAAGGCATCGCCTTCCGCGGGTTCATGGTCCGCCACATGGTACTCCCCGAAGGGCTCGCCGGGACGAGCGATTGCCTGGAATTCATTCGCTCGCAACTGGGCCCACAGACCTGGGTGAGCCTCCTGCACCAATACTTTCCCGCTCACGAGGCGCTCAAGCGGCCGCCGCTGGACCGAAAAGTCACCGAGAAAGAATACGCGGACGCCTTGGAAACCCTTTTTTCTCTGGGGCTGACGAACGGCTTCGTGCAGGAAGCGGATGGCGGCTAGAAAGCCGGCTTACGCCTGGACGGCGGCCGCCAGGTTCCTTCCCAACTGCGCGCAGCGCTCCAGATCCTGATCCCCCGCGGCACACCGGACTTCCACCACCGGTTCCACCATCCGCCACCTGGATCTTTCGGCGAAGGCGGTGAGTGCCTTTGCGGCGCCGCCGGTCCAGCCGTAGGAACCCACAACGCCCAGCAGTCGGTCTTTGATGAGCTTGTTTTCCAACAGGCGGACCAGGTCGTCCATGGCGGGAAACAGGCCGGTGTTGTAGGTGGGTGAAGCCAGCACCATGGCGCGACTTGTCCAGATGTCCCGAAGCACGTAGGACGCATGGGAATGCGAAAGATTGTGCACCAGGGTGTGAACGCCTCCGTCCACCAGAGCCCGGGCCACGCGCTCGGCCATCTTCTGGGTGTTTCCGTACATGGAGCCGTAGGCCACGACCGCGGTGGGTTTGGTTTCCTGACGGCTCCAACGGTCGTACCAGTCCACGGCGAGTCGGGGCTGTGTGCGCCAGACCGGACCATGAGTAGGGGCGAGGATTTTGATGTCGTGGGCTCCGACTTTGGCGATGGCCTTCTGGACCATCTGGCTGTAACGGCCGATGATGTTCGCGTAGTAGCGCAATGTCTCGCTTTCGAAAAACGCCAGGTCCACCTCGTCGTCGAACAGCCCCCGATCGACGGTTCCATAGCCCCCGAAGGCGTCTCCGGAAAACAGGATGCCGGTCGAAGTCTCGAAGGTCATCATCGTTTCGGGCCAATGAACCATCGGCGTGAGGTGGAAGGTGAGCCGATGCGTTCCCAGATCCAGGACATCGCCGTCTTGCACCACATGGGTGTCTCCGCCGGCACCGTAAAAGCCGGCCAACAGTTCCAGGGTCTTTTTGTTTCCGACCACTCGGATGCCCGGAAACAGCTCCCTCAGAATCCGCAGAGCACCCGTGTGGTCCGGTTCCACGTGATTGACGACCAGGTAGTCGATGGATCGGCCCGCAGGAAGGGCTTCACGGATGCGGTTGACGTGTTCGTCGAGGAAATGGCCCTTGACGGCGTCGACCAGCACGGTTCGGTCGTCCACGATGAGATAGGCGTTGTAGGAAATGCCGTAGGGCAGCGGCCAGAGGGCTTCGAAGAGGTCGGTTTCATGGTCGTTCACACCTACCCAGAACACCTTTTCAGTCAAAGGTATCGCCGAATGCATGCGGGGCTCCTTCACATCAGGACTCAGGGGTCGATCTGATTTTTCTTCCCATAGCATCATCCCTGTGAAGGGGGCAAGGCGGCGCCTTTTGCTGCGGGCGCCGTTTCAGCCACCCTCTTCCCTTTTTCCTCGACTTGTGGGAAAAGACCGAGCGGTTCTCTTCCGGTCTCAATCTGGTCCGGATGTTGCTAAATCTCGTCGCCGTGTTAATGTGATGTTGAGAACAGCCGATTGAAAGACTACAGCGAGCGACCTGCTGATTCGCCTTGATGAGAGGATGAGTGGCACATGAAAAAGCGTATGGTTTCCCTTCTGATCGCCATCATCGCGATTTTGACGGCCGGACCCGCCGTGTCCCGCCAGATGGCGGAAGAATACTACGATCAGGCCCGCAGCAATCCGCTGATGTTCAAACGGATCGCCCTTTACAGCCAGGCCTTGGAGATCGACAAGGACTTCGTCCAGGCTCAGCGGGACCGGGGCATCCTTCTCTTCTACCAGGGGAAGTTCGCCCAGGCCATAGAGGATTTCGACGCCTGCATCGAGAAGGGGCTGGTGGATGCTCAGGTCTACTTCTATCGTGGTCTTTCCAACCTGATGCTGGAACGGTTCGAGGGGGCGTCCTTCGACTTTTCCAGGGCCCTGGACACCCATCCGGACTGGCCCGAAGCTGTGAGTCAGCGGGCGGTGGCCCATCACAAGGCCGGAAGGATCGAGGAAGCCCTTCAGGACGTGGATCACACCCTGCAGTTGAGGGGTGAGCCCAAGACACTGGCCCGTGCCTACAACGTCCGGGGGAAGATCTTCATGGAGCGGGGCCAGAAGGACCTGGCCCGGGAGAACTTCCGCAAGGCCGCGGACCTGGATCCAAGTCTGGCCGTCTTCCGGTCCTGGACCAACTACATGAGTCCCGAGCAGATGAGCAAGGTCGGTATGCTGGCGCTCATCGTGCTCCCGCTCCTTCTCATCTTCAACGTGAGCCTCCCGGCTCCCAAGAAACGCGACTGAACCGGCGCTCAACCGCGGAACCAGGAAACCTCCAGAGGGTCGCGTTCCGGCAGGCGATGGTAGCGGAATTGCGGGATGCCGACCATCATGTTGCCCGTAATGGCCCGGTCTTCGGGGAGGTTTAAGAATCGCGCCATCCGAGGGGACTGTAACGAGAACATGTTCACGTAGCCTGCCCAGCAGGTTCCCAGTCCCAGGGCGGCGGCGTAGAGTTCCACGTATTCCAGTGCCAGCCAGGTGGTGATGCGGGCCGCGGGGTTTTCCACGGCGGCGGTGGCCACCACCAGGTGCGGGGCTCCGCGAAGGATCCGGTCGCGGCCCTCGTCGCAGGCACGAACCACGCCAGCGAAATGATACCGGCGGGATAACTCCGAACCGGCGGCGATCTCCGCGCGCATCCAGTCCGCCACCATGGCGCTCACGGCCTCGACGTCCTTTCGTTCTTCCAGTACGATGAAACCGAGCCCCTGGGAGTTGTGTCCCGAGGGCGCGTAGCGCGCGGCCTCGAGCAGCCGTGTGATCCGTTCCCGGGGGACGCGTTCCGGTCGGTAGTTGCGGATGGACCGGCGGGAGCGCAGGAAGAGGAAGGCGGTTTCGGGGTCAACGACAGGCAAGGCGGGAAGCGGCTGCTGATCTTTCAAGGGTGCACGGACGTTGTCGAGCGCTCCGTGGGGGCAGACGGCCACGCAGTGACCGCAGGCGATGCAAAATTGCGCCCGGCCTCGAATGACCGCCGGACCGCTTTCCGGGTCGAATTCCAGGATGCCCACCGGGCAGACGGCGGCACAGGCACCGGTTCGGTCACATTTTTGTTCATCGACGCGAATCAAACCCATGATGCTCGCTCCTTCACTGGAAACGGTGCTGCAAAACCCGAGCTTTTCTTTTCTCCCATCCCGTTCTTCTTTCTTGGGACATCGAGCGAGGAGAAGGACCCATGGCTTTCGAGCTTCCTCGTCACACGCCCCCCGACTTTTCCGACCCCGGGCTGCGCCGTGCGCCTGTGGTGACCTTCGCCGCGGTCACCGAAGCCGGAATCGCTCCCGAAGGTTACCATGCCACCTCCATCTTTCCAGAGTATTTTCATCTCGAACCGGGGAGGTGGACGCTGCTTGAGGAATCCCGCATGGACTGTGTGGTGGTGGCCGAACCGGACGGAACGCTCAAGGCCAAGGAATGTCGCCACCTGGCGGTCGGTGACCGGGTGGCCCTGGGGCGCCGGGAAGACGGCGAAGACGGCATCTTCGTCCACACGGAACCTTTCCCGGGCTTGAGCGGTCCCAGCGACAAGTTCGCCTTCCGGACCAGGCTTTCCCGGGAAACGTCGTTTTCCATCGATTACGATGAGTTTTACGATCTGCTCCGTTTTGAACGGATCCACGGCTTTACGGTCTGGGTGCTGGGTCCCGCCCTCGCCTTCGACCGGGATGCCCGCGAGGCGTTCGCCGAACTGGTGCGGCGGGGCTATGTCCATGGACTCCTTGCCGGAAATGCGCTGGCGGTCCACGACGTGGAGGCGGCGCTTTTCGGCACGGCCCTCGGACAGGAAGTCTATTCCAAGCGCTCGGCCCCGCTGGGGCACTACCATCACCTGGACGCCATCAACCGGGTTCGGCAGGCGGGATCCATCGCGCGCGCCGTTGAATCCGGCGCGGTTCGAGACGGCGTCATGCACGCGCTCATCGCCCATGGGGTCCCTTACGTCCTGGCGGGATCGATCCGGGACGACGGGCCGCTGCCGGAAGTCGTCACCGATGTCACGGAAGCTCAGGACCGAATGAGGGCCATCACCCGCAAGGCCACCACGGTGGTGGCCCTCGCCACCCAGTTGCACGCCATCGCCGTCGGAAACCTCACCCCTTCCTACACCGTGACCCGGAACGGACGGGTTCGACCCGTCTATTTCTACACCGTGGACATGTCCGAATTCGCCGTGAACAAGCTTGCCAACCGCGGATCGCTCACCGCGCGATCCATCCTCACCAACGTCCAGGATTTCGTCGTCACCGTGGCGAGGGGGCTCGCCTCGCCGGAGGATTCCCAAGGCTGCGTGGAGAAGGGCTCCGGTTAGATCGTGAATTCCGTTCCGGCCCTCCCCGCCAGCGCCGCCTCGATGGCGTCTATGGCCGTGATCACGGCGCGTTGGCCTCCCGATACCAGGAACTCGATGCAGGCTTCCACCTTCGGACCCATGGAACCGGGGGGAAAGTGGCCTTGGTGGAGGTAGCGCCGCGCTTCATCGATGCCGGCCGTCCGGAGGAAACGTTCTTCCGGCGTTCCGTAATGAAGGGCCGCGCCCGGAACGTCGGTCGCGATCACGAAAAGATCGACGCCGACTTCAGCGGCCAGCCGAGCGCTGGCCAGGTCTTTGTCGATCACCGCGTCCACGCCGGCAAACCCCCGCCCTTCCCGAATCACCGGGATGCCCCCGCCGCCGCAGCAGATAACGATGAAGTCCAGCTCCAGCAGTCTTCGGATTTCCCGCTTTTCCACGATGGTCACCGGCCGGGGGGACGCCACCACCCGGCGCCAGCCCTTGGCGGTCTTACGGACCGGAAACGGGAGCTGTTCCAGCTGGTTTTCGGTGTAGACCGGACCGATGGGCTTGGACGGATTGCGGAAAGCCGGATCGTTTTCATCCACGACCACGTAGCTGATGAGGCTCACCAGGTATTTTCCCGTGTCGAGCCCCAAAGCCATGAATTCGGTATCGAGAGTCGATTCGATCATGTAGCCGATCTGGCCCTGGGTCTGAGCCACGAGGATTTCCAGGGGGAGCGGCGGGACCGCGTCGCAGCATTCCTGCTTGAGGAGGAGATCGCCCACCTGGGGGCCGTTGCCGTGGGTGACGACGATCCGGTAGGTTTCGGAAAGCCTGGCGATCTGGCGCACCGGAAGGCGCAGGTTTTCGAACTGCTCTTCCAGGGTGCCGGTCTGACCTTTCCGGATCAAGGCGTTTCCGCCGAGGGCCACCAGCAGGCGTTCCTTTTTGGTGCCGGCCCACCGGGCGCTCATGATGTCCTCTCCACGGCTTTCTCCTTGCAGCGCGGGCAGCCGCCTCCGCCTTCCGACCTCCCGGCTGCCTCGGAGCGTGTTCCACAATGAAAAGCCGGCGATCGGGATCCCTTGGTGGACCGGACTTGGCCGCGACGGGGGTCGCCGGCAAGCCGGCTCCTGCAAAAGGGCCCCAGGTCGGGCGTTTCGTCATCCATTCGGGAGCGGAAGATCCCGCGCGGCACCAGTTGGCTGTTAAAGGTCTTGCCGTTTTCCGGCTGAAACCTATTTTCGGACAGACTTCTCGCTTTCCAGCTTTTCCAGCCTTTCCAGGACCACCGATTCCAGCGTGGGTGTCCCGTGGTCGCGGTATTCGTAACGAACCCGTAAAGCGGGTTTTTTGATGGACAGCACGCGGGTGAGGTGGATCGGCGTGGCAAAAAGAACCAGGTCACAGTCGGCGGCGTTGATGGTGGCCTCCAGGTCGCGGATCTGCTCCGAACTGTAGCCCATGGCGGGAAGGACCGGGCCCATGTGCGGGTACTTCCGGAACGCTTCCGCCAGGGTGCCGCGGGCGAAGGGGCGGGGATCCACGATGGTTCCGGCTTCGAACCTTCGAGCGGCGATAAAGGCGGCACCGTAAGCCATGCCGCCGTGGGTGAGTGTCGGGCCGTCTTCTACGGCGAGGACCCGCCGGCCGCGGATCCTTTCCGGCTCGGTCACCAGGACGGGAGATTCGGCGGTGAGGATCGTCGCGGCCGGGTTATGGGTTTCGATGTTCCGGCGGACCTTTTCCACGGCCTCCTCAAAGGCGGTGTCCACCTTGTTGATGACGGCGATGTGGGCCATTCTCAGGTTGGTTTCCCCCGGGTAGTAAAGCAGTTCGTGGCCGGCTCGGTGGGGGTCGAAGAGAACGATGTGGACATCGGGGACGTAAAAGGGCGTATCGTTGTTTCCGCCGTCCCAGACGATGATGTCGGCTTCTTGTTCCGCGGCTTCCAGGATCCTTGCGTAGTCGATGCCGCTGTAGACCACGATGCCTTGTTCCACGAGCGGTTCGTATTCCTCCCGTTCTTCAATGGTGCACCGATGGCGTTCGAAATCGGTGTATTCGGCGAAGCGCTGGACGACCTGTTGGCAAAGGTCCCCGTAGGGCATGGGATGGCGGACGGCCACCACCCTCCGGCCGCGGCGGTGAAGCAACTCACAGACGTTCCGAGTGGTCTGGGATTTGCCGCAGCCGGTTCGGACGGCGCAGACCGCGACCACCGGTTTTCGGGACTTGAGCATGGTGTAGGGCGCGCCGATGAGGATGAAGTCCGCTCCTTCGGCCATGGCGATGGAGGCCCGGTGCATCACTTCCACATGAGGTACGTCGCTGTAGGAAAAGGCAACCAGGTCGACGCGGTGATCCCGGATCAGCCGGGCCAGGGATTCCTCGGGGTGGATCGGGATGCCGCCGGGATACTCTTTGCCGGCAAGCTCCTCTGGGTAGCGGCGGTTTTCGATGGCCGGGATCTGGGCAGCGGTGAACGCCACCACCCGGTAGCGGGGGTTGTCCCTGAAGTAGACGTTGAAGTTGTGAAAGTCCCGCCCCGCCGCTCCCATAATGAGCACTCGTTCAACCATGTCCGGTCCCTCCGAAAGGCCGCGGTTGCCGTATTCTACCGCCTCGCATATCATAAACCACGCCGTTTCGGGAAAACAGCGTGACCGCCGGCGGATGGCATTCGCCTTCAGCGGGCAAATGCCTCTAAACAGGATACGTCAAATTTCCGATTTAGTGATGGTGAAAAGCGTTGATGGACCCTTGCCCGGGAGACGGGAAACATGCGGAAGGCGGTCGATGTGATGAGGCGGAACCTGGGAGACGCTCTTGCCCTGCTGGGTTTCGGCTATTGCCTTTTCAACGTTCTCGAACGGTTCGGGGGGTGCGCTTCCCTGGGGTGCCAGGCCGTTCAGCATCCAGCCCTCTGGTTCGTGGGGATGGCTTACTGTCTTTTTCTTCCGGCCACGCGGTGGATGGCCCCCCGCTTGTGGACTTGGGGGGTTTTCGCCGGTGTTCTGGTGGAAGGCGCCTTGGTTCTCTACCAAGTCCTCCTGGGGCTGTATTGCAGAGAATGCCTTCTTTTTACGTCGATTTTCGTCGGCTACGTGATCCTGGTCCCGGGACTCCCCCATAGGGTGAGAGCCGCCGCGTTCGGGACCGCTTTTTCGGCGGCCGTGGTGAGCGCGGGGCTGCTGGCGGTCATGAACTGCGGTGTCTTGTGCGATAACCCGGCCGTGGACCGGATCGAGAAGGTGTCGGGCCGCAACCCGGTGGTCGTCTTCGAACCCCTGTGTCCTCAATGCCACGAGTTTCTGCGAATCCTCGACGCCGCCGGCTTGAGAGACCAGGTGGACCTCTGTCCCCAGGCTTGGAGTCTCGATGCGGTGGCGAAACTCACCCGTGAAAACTGCGATGACAAGAACTTCGTGAAATGCCTGTTGGCGAACCTCGCCATCGTGAGGGACAACAACCGGTATTGCAGCGAAAGAGGCTGGGAGACGGTGCCGTTTCTCATCACCCGCGACGGCCGCGCTGTCAGCGCTTCGGAAGGGCTGGCCTACCTGGCGCTCACCGGCGCACCGGACCTGTGGGGATGGGAGGCCGGAGGGAGCTGCACCCCGGGACCGAAACCGGCGGACGGAGAGATCTGCCGGTGAACCCGCCTGTGAAGAGCCGTCACCCGCTCGCCCCCGAAGCCTGCCTGTCGACCGCCGGAAAATAGCCTCGGAACCCACGGAGCACGGAGAGAATCCGGTACCCGGACTCTGCGAGTCACGTTTCGGCACGGTTTCCTGGAAACGGCCGCCATGCCGTGAGAACGCCTCGGTTGAAAGATCTCGTCCCAAGATCACGAGAACGGCTTGAAGCCTTCCTGACCGGCGCCCTCTGGAAGCCTCCGGGTTCGATAGGTCCGCGGCGTGTGATTTGCTTTACATCCAGGCGAGACGGCATTAAAAAAGACAAGTGTGTTTGTGAAGTAGACCGAGAAAGTGAGTTGCCCCCGCTCTTCCTCGCACTTGCCGCCTGCTGCACTCGTTCACGATCTTCTCTGCGGGGAAGACCCGCTGGAATTGCCGCCTTTCGTTGAGTGGGCTGGAAGGAGCAGATCGTGGTGGTTTCACCCGGTGGGAAAGGCCGTTCCTTGCGGACCGGCGTGAACCTGTCGAACGCCTCGCACGGCCGTGAAAAATCGTCGGGTGACGCGGCGGAGATGACGCAACCCGGTCTTCGCCCGAGCCGGTCGGTTTGGTTTTGGGCCATCGGTTCCATCGCGGTCGCCTTGGTCCTCGCCTATGGAGGTTTTCGTGCCTCGGTGGCACTGATTCAGCGCACCGTCCAGACCGCCTATCTCGATCAGGGGGCGATCCTGGCCGACGTGGCGGATCTGTTTCCCGGAACGCTCCCCCAGGTTCTCAAAGAGTTACGGGCCTTGTGGGAAAGGCAGGAGAGGCGTCCGGCCGACGCCTATCTTTGCGTGGTCGATCGTTCCGGCCGTCTGGTCTTGCATACCCAGGCCCCTGAAACCGTGGGAAGCTTCATCGGTGACCATCGGCTTCTTTCGGAGAGCGATTCGGGGGCGGAAAAACTCATGGATCTCGTGCATGCGGGGGTGCCCTATGTGGGGGCCTACCGTTCCAGCGCCGGGTCGTTGCAGGTTGCGGCCTTCTATCCAGCGCCTCGCCGTGGGCTTCTCATCGGCGTTCACCGGTCGGCGCCGGTCCTACGCCACGAGGTTTTGAAGGCGCTGGCGCCTTTGGGCGTTGGGGCGTGTCTTCTGGCGGTGATCCTCATGCCGCTGGCCTTCTGGTCCTTTTTCAGGGCCGTGTCGAAAGCCCACCGGGGCCAGCGGTTCCTCTGGTTGCGGCTTAGAGAAAGAGAGGCGGTCTTCAAGGCCTTCATGGATCATCTCCCCGCGGCATGCTTCATCGTGGGCGAAGACGGGTGCTACCAGTACGTGAACCCTCACTATGAAAACCTGTTCGGAGACCGGGAAACCGTCCTGGGGAAGACGCCTGAGCAGATTTTCGGGCGGAAGATCGGGGAACGGATCGCCGATTTGGATCGGGATGCTCGGGATAGAGGCCAAGTCACCTATGAGATGAAAGCGCTCACGAAATCCGGTGAATACCGAGTGCTTCTCGCCAAGAAATTTCTCATCCCGGCGGAACGATCCCGGGTTCCTCTGGGCACCGTCGCTCTGGACGTGACCGAACTCCATGAGGCTCGCCGGAGAGCCGAAGCGTCCGAAAAAAAGCTCAACGCCGTGGTGGCGGCTGCCCCCATGGGCATCTGCGTGCTGGACCTGCAACGTATCCAATGGTGCAACGAGGCCGCCGCGAGAGAGCTCCGTGCCGAAGCACCGAGCCTTCCGGGCAGGCCCATTGAAGATTTCTTGCAAGACGGGGAAGCCCTGAGATCTTTCCAGTGGGCGGCGGAAGCCTGCAGCCGGAGACTCCAGCCGGAGGCCTTCAACATCGTCGTCAAGCGCCAGGACGGGACGGTGTTCCCGGCGCGGATCCGTTTGGCGCTCTTGGATCCCGAGAGCCCGCAAGGTCCTTACCTGGCCTTGGGCGAGGATATCTCCCGGGAACTGGCAAGAGAGGAGAATCTGCATCAGCTCAACTGGATCCTGTCATTTACCGTGACGGTTCACAGGATCATCTCGGCACACAGAGACCCGGAACCGTTCCTGCAAGCGATCTGTGAGGCCTTCGCCGAGGATCCCCGCTGCTTTAGCGCTTATGCGGTGCTCGTGAAACCTGCCGGCAACCGGGAACTCGCAGGACATTCCGGGTTGGGGGGAATGGCCGACGACCTCCGATTGCGCCTGGAACAGGGGATGCCGCCCCACTGCGTGCAGGGGGTTCTGGAATGTGGAGAGCCTCTGAAGGTCATCTCGGGGTCCGAGTGCGAAGACTGTTTTCTTTCGACTCCCGAAGCGGTGTGCGGCGTTTCACTCCGGCTTGAGCACGAAGGCGTGGTCTACGGAAGCCTCCACTTCCACTGGAACCTCGCGTTACAGGACTATCCGGAACACCGGAGCGTTTTGCAGTCCCTTGCCGAGGACATCGCCGTTGCGCTGCGCAGCATGGAAGTCAGTCGAAGGCGGGAGGCTGCGGAAGAGGCTCTCAGGGAAAGCGAAGCGCTGCTCAAGGGAATCATTCAGGCGGTTCCCTCGGGGATTGCGACCCTCGTGGACGAGCGACCGGATTACGTGAGCGAGCGATTCGGGGATATCTTTGGTCACCGGGCCATGGAGTTCAGGAGCCTGTCGATCCGTGAGTTCTTTGCCGACCGTGAAGAGTTCGATCGCTTGTGCCGAAACGTCCGAGAAGCCCTCCACGACAAGAAGGCGGTCGTCTCGGAGACTCTCCTGAAGCGGACGGACGGCTCCGGTTTTTACGGTCTTCTCGCTGCGCGTCCGCTGGAACTCCGGGACCGCTGCCTCCATTGGGTCCTTTCCGTCACCGACATCAGCGAATCGAAGGAGATGGAGCGGAGGGTGTTGGAGGCACAGAAGATGGAGGCGCTGGCGACACTCGCGGCTGGTATCGCCCATGATTTCAATAACATTCTCATGCCCATCGCCGGTTACGCTCAAATGGGTATGGAGCGGTTGCCGCAGGGAGATCCCCTGGTCCGGCCGTTTCAGCAAATTCTTGCGGCTTCCCATCGCGCCAAGGACCTGGTGTCGCAGATCCTGCAGATGAGCCGCAAAGAATCCTCGCCCGAAACGGCGGTGGACCTGGTTCCTCTGATCAAGGAAACGGTGAAGTTTCTCAGGGCTTCCATCCCATCGCACATCGACATCGTCCTGGGGCCTCTGCCCCAACGGGCCTTGGTTCGGGGAAGCCCCTCCGACCTGCACCAGGTCCTCATGAACCTGGCCACCAACGCCTACCACGCGGTGCGGGAGCGGCACGGGACGATCACGCTGTTGTGCCAGTCTGCGGAACCTGAAGAGGTGCCCCCGGAGGTGGTGGATGGGGCGGCCGCCTGGACCAAGGTGAGTGTGACCGATGACGGTGTGGGCATTCCGGAAGAAATTCGAGACAAGATCTTCGAGCCTTACTTCACCACCCGCCCCCGGGGCGAAGGCACGGGGCTCGGCCTCGCCGTGGTCCTTTCCATCGTGGAAAAGCTGGGCGGCTCCATTCGATGTCACAGCGAGGGAGGCAAAGGCGCCCGATTCGATGTCTTCCTCCCCGATTTCTCGAAAGGAGGCCGTGAGGTTGTCGAGCCGCGGCACTTCACCCTTTCACGGTTCGACTGCACGGCCCTGGTTGTGGACGACGATGAGGCGGTGTTGAAGGTGCTCACCCTGACCCTTCGCACTCTGGTCACCAAAGTCACTTCGTTTCAGGACCCTGAGGCGGCATTGGAAGCCTACCGGAAAAGCCCCACGTCCTTCGACCTGGTGGTGACCGACCTCACCATGCCCCGAATGAACGGGCTGCAGTTTGCCCAGGCGGTCCGGGAAATCCACCCGCACCGGCCCGTCATCCTGCTCACCGGTTATCAGACGGTGTTTGACCACGAAGATCCGCGTCTTCAGTCTGTGGACAAGGTGCTTTTCAAGCCCGTCCTGCGTGACGAACTGGCTCGAACCATCCGAGAATTGCTTCCCATGAGCGACAAGGAGGAAGCCGTTGACGGAAATCCTTCTGGTGGATGACGATGTCTTCGTCTGCAACTTTCTCGCTGATTGCCTCCAGGGACTGGAGTGCCGGGTTTCGGTGGCACCGACGCTGGGCGACGGGTTGCGTGAAAGTCGCTCGAAGGCCTACGATCTGGTATTCCTGGACGTGGGGCTCCCGAACGGGAGTGGTCTCGATGCCATCGCCTCCCTTCGGAGCGGTCCCGGAAATCCTGAGGTCATTATCGTCACGGGCCGGGCGGATGTGGCGGGAGCCGAACTGGCGCTGCGATACGGTGCGTGGGACTATCTGGCCAAGCCGTTGACGCCCGCAGAAGTCCGCCTGCCCGTCCTTCGGGCGCTGGATTATCGACGCGCCGGTGCTGCGTGCCGCCGTCGGTCTTTCCAGATGGAAGGCCCGGTTTCCATGGCCCCGGCCATGAAGGCTTGCCTCGAAAAGGCTGCGGACGCGGCGTCGAGTGATGTTCCGGTGTTGGTCGTGGGGGAGACCGGAACGGGAAAGGAGCTCTTTGCCCGCGCGATTCACGACAACAGTTCGAGAAGGGCCGGTCCTTTTGTGACCCTGGATTGCACGGTGCTTCCGGAAAACCTGGTGGAAAGCCAGCTGTTCGGCCATGAAAAAGGAGCCTTCACCGGGGCGGACAGAAGCCGCACGGGCCTGGTGGCCCAAGCTCACCAAGGAACCCTCTTTCTGGACGAGGTGGGTGATCTGCCCTCAGGGGCTCAGGCGAAGCTCCTTCGGGTGCTGCAGGAAAAGGTGTTCCGGCCGCTGGGCGGTAAAGAAGAGGTTTCGTCCGACTTCCGGCTTGTGAGCGCCACCCACCGCGATTTGAGCAAAATGGCCGTGGAAGGGCGCTTTCGCCACGATCTGCTCTACAGGATTTCGGGCCTTGTCATCCAGCTTCCCCCGCTCCGGCAAAGGAAAGAGGACATCCTGGCGCTGGTGCAATATTTTCTCGCTCAGCATGCCCGGAAAGAAGGCGGTTTCCTCAAGGGCATCGCCCCCGATTTTCTGGAAGCCCTGCAGGCTTTCGACTGGCCCGGAAACGTCCGGGAACTCTTTCATGTACTCGCGACCGCTTTGGCCGCCTGCGGCCCGAGGGGCGTCCTCTTCCACCGGGACCTGCCGTGGTTCGTTCGCGTGAAGGTGGTGCAGGGCCAATTGACGCGGAAAAGCCCCTTGGCGCCCACCGCATCCTCTTCCGAACCCGCCGATCTCCTCGATAGGGAACCCTTCCCCACGTTGAAGGCCTACCGGCGGTGCCACCTGGGGCGCCTGGAGAAACGCTACTTGGAGGAGGCCTTGGTTCGTTGTGCGGGCGACATGGAAAAGGCCTGCACTCTGACCGGCCTTTCCCGCTCCAGGCTTTACGCGCTGCTCAAGCGTCACTCCCTGCCGGCGGCGGAACCTCCGGGTTGAACCTTCGAAGATCGCCTCTCGCCGCGTTTCCGGTCCCGCCCATTCCGTGCCTTTTCCTTCCGCAACATGCCGCCGCCCGTTTCTCCGTTGTCAACGTGTCGGTCCGGCGTCTTAAGCGTTCGCGCCGGGATTGATGCCGCGTCGGGCGCCGTCTCCTGAGTCTTCCCGATGTCCCGCCCCACAGGAACGGAATCCTGAAAAAGAGGACGGGGCCTCCAACCTCCCGGTCTTCCGCGCCGCTGCATCATGTATCGCAAAGGGGCGGCCTTCGGAGTCCTTTCCGATTTCACCCAATATAGGCAAGGAAAACATAACGTTAGATGAGGCTTCCCACGTCGGTCTGAATGCCTCGGCTGTACCGCGGCTTGGCAAGATTCTTGATCATTCCCGTGCGTGAGGCTGGCAGCCTGGCGATGAATCCCCAGGGAGTTTTCATTCATGCACGCTGTTCTTTTTGTCTCAGGCCGGCTGAAGGGTCGGCATGGGAACCTGGAGGCGGTTGTCGCCTTACTTCGGATGATGAAGGGGTGGCATTGGAGTGATGCGGGCGGCGAAGATCTGGAGGCAAGAAAGCCCGGGAGTGCGCATCCCCGGGTCGGCGTTTTCGCGATCGCGAGCCAAGAGGAGGTGGAAGACCTGAAAAGAGTCTGTGCCTGGTACGGCGGTTTGGATGTGGTGGCGATGCTGGTCGATCCTTCCCCGGGGCTGCTCAGGAAGGTCCACGAACTGGGACCTCGGTTCGTGGCGCTGGACCGCATCGATTACGAGGCCCTCCCCGCTGTGGTCGCCAAGGTGGCCCAACGCGCGATCGAAAGAGAATGCTCGCATCGAGACGCTGCGGAGAAGGGCGAACGTGTGGATCTTCAAACAAGGAGGGAGATTCCATGAAAGGCAGGTGGACCATTGGAAGGAAGCTGATGTTTTCGTTTCTGCTCGTCGCGTCGGTGGCGGCGCTTTTGGGAGGGGTCGGCTACTACAGCACAGCCAAGAGTGACCAAGCGATTGATGAGGTGGGTAAGATTCGGCTTCCCAGTGTCGAGGCGGCCCTCACGATGAGAGCGGCGGCCGGGCATATCCGAGGCAGCATGAGGGCCTTGGCGATTCCCGGACTGGATAAGGATCTGCGGCAGGAAGAGTATGCCGTCATTGACGGCTCCCGCAAGAGTTATCAGGAAGCCTGGAAAATCTACGAGCCGCTCCCCCAGACGCCGGAAGAAGCCGAAATCTGGAAGAGGTTTGTGCCGGCCTGGGAGGCTTGGGAGGCGGAAAACAGCAAGGCTGTTGACCTTTCAAGGCGCTTCGACAGCTTGGGGATTGCGAATCCCGAGGCGTTGAAGCGGGACCTGGAAAAATTTCGGGGAGATCACTACCGTTTGGAGACCATGGTCCTGGAGATGCTTCAGACCGGTGAGGTTTTCGAAGGCGGCGAAGATCACACGGTCTGTAACTGCGGCAGATGGCTGGCGAGTTTCAGGACCGACAACCCCGACCTGCAGCAGGCCGTGACGGCCCTCGTCGCACCCCATCAGCATTTCCATGAACAGGTTCATGAAATCAAGGAACTCATGAACGGCGGCCGCCCGGTGGAGGCCCGGGCGCTGGCTTTCGGGGATTTCATGGCCGCGCAGGAGGAAGTCTTTTCCGGCTTTGAAAAGGTGTTGGCCATCGCGGAGGAAGCCGAGGCGGCCATGGTGGGGCTTCGAGATCAACTCCTGGGGCCCGTTGAAGAGAAGCAGCGCACGGCCTTGAGTCTATTGGACGATATCGTCGAAATCAACTCACGGGTGGCGGCGGAAACGGTAGTGGTGGCCGCACGCGATTCCAAACGGATGAAATTCCTGATGTCCGTTCTTGCCGTTTCCGGCGTGGCTGCGGCCATGCTTTTGGGGTTGATCATCACGCGAAGCATCAACGGCGTCTTGAGAACCTCCGCGGAAGGCTTGAATGAATGTGCGGCTCAGGTGGCTTCGGCGGCGGGCCAGGTCTCTTCGGCGGGACAGTCCCTGGCCGAAGGGGCTTCCGAGCAGGCGGCGGGGATCGAGGAGACGTCGTCATCGATCGAGGAGATGGCGTCCATGACGCGCCAAAACGCGGAAAACGCGGCACAGGCGGACAGCCTCATGAAGCAGGCGGCCCAGTCGGCGGAGGGGGCCAAGGCGTCCATGACCGAACTGCTCCAGTCCATGGTCGACATCAACCGGTCCAGCGAAGAAACGCAGAAGATCATCAAGACCATCGACGAGATCGCGTTCCAGACGAATCTCCTGGCGCTGAACGCCGCGGTGGAGGCGGCTCGCGCGGGGGAAGCGGGAGCGGGATTTGCGGTGGTGGCCGATGAGGTGCGGAACCTGGCGATGCGGGCGGCGGAGGCGGCGCGGAACACGGCGCAGCTCATCGAGGGCACGGTGGCGCGGGTGAAGCAGGGCGGAGCCCTGACGGAGTCCACCAACGAAGCGTTCACGACGGTTCACGAAAACGTGAACCGAGTGGCGGAACTGGTGAACGAAATCGCCGCGGCTTCACGGGAGCAGAGCGAGGGGATCGGCCAGGTGAACAACGCCATCTCCGAGATGGACAAGGTGGTGCAGCAGAACGCGGCCAGCGCCGAGGAGTCGGCTTCCGCGGCCGAAGAACTGAACGCTCAGGCCGAACAGATGCAGACCATGGTGGAGGAACTGCTGGCCCTGGTGGGAAGGCGAGGCGGCGGTGTCGAAACGGAACGTTCTCCGGCCGGAGAGATCCGGGCGAAGCGCGCTCCTTCGGCACCGAAGAGACAAGACCCTGCTCCCGCGAAGCGCCCGGGAAACGGCAAAGCCCGCCATGACCGGATGACTCTTCCCACGGACAGGCCCGAAGAGGTCATCCCATTCGATGAGGGGGATTTCAAAGACTTCTGATCCAAGGGCGGGCGGTTACGGCTCGGCCTCGGTCGCCGACCGCCCGCGGCCTTGGATCACGAGGGGAGGGAAGGCGGCGCCGCCGGTGCCTGGACCGGCCGCTGCGTGCCGGTGCTTGATTCCCCATCGGCCCCTTTCACCATAGAACAGGCTTCGGCGGGGCAGGTCCTGCGATTGCGGGGCTTTCGGAGGACGCACAGACCTGGGGCGATGGCCCCGGAGGTCATGCCATTGTCACTTTACATACAGACGAAAATGTATAGGATGGCGCGACGCTCCACGGCGTGGCGGAAGTGCGAGGGGAGACCGGACAGGTTTCGAAAGGGGGAAGGCGGCCTTGGCGACAGGAATCCACAGGGAACTTCAACCGGTTGGAATGCCCGGAAGGGTCGTGCTGATGTCCATTCTGGCCCTGGCGGTGTTGACGGCGATGGGTTGCATGAAGGTCGGACCGGAGTACAGGTCGCCAAAGCCTGCGATGCCCGCCGCGTGGAGCGGCGTGCCGGACCCGGCGCTGGTCCGGGAAGAGGCGGTGGTACGGGCCTGGTGGGAGGTCTTTGAGGACCCGATCCTCACGCGGCTCGTCGAGGAATCCGCCCGCGGCAACCTGGACCTCAGAACGGCCGTGGCGCGGGTGAAGGAAGCGCGGGCCGGGATCGGCGTCGTGACGGGCGAATTCCTCCCTCAAGTGGACGGGGTGGGCCGGGTCGCCCGGCAGCGCACCAGTGATAACGTGCAGCCGGGTTTCGGCGGGACCGAGACCTTCTATTCAGCCGGCCTGGATTCCAGTTGGGAACTGGACCTTTTCGGGCGAATCGGCCGGTCGGTGGAAGCCGCTCAGGCGGCTTACCAGGCAAGTGAAGAGGATCGCCGCGACGTCTTGGTGACGCTCACCGCCGAAGTGGCTCGAAATTACCTGACGTTCCGCAGCCTCCAGGCCCGCCTGGAAGCCGCTTTGGCAAACATCGAATCTCAACGTCGGGTGCTGGGTCTCACGCGTGCGCGCCTGCAGTATGGACTGGCGACGGAACTGGACGTGGCCCAGGCTGAGGACGTTCTCGCCAATTCGGAAGCCCAGGTGCCGCCGCTCCGATCCGGTCTGGTGGAAGCGGCCAGCAACCTGTCGGTGCTTCTCGGACGGACGCCGGGATCCCTGATGCCGCTCCTCGAAGACGTCAAGCCCATTCCCGCACCGCCGCCGGAAGTGCTGGTCGGCCTTCCTTCGGAACTGCTTCGCAGGCGGCCGGACATCCGGCGGGCGGAGCGCGAACTGGCCGTCCAGACGGCACGGATCGGCATCGCCGCCGCCGACCTGTACCCGAGGTTCTCGCTTCTCGGAACCTTCGGGCTCGAATCCGTGACCTCCGGGGATTTCCTGGAAAGCGGGAGCCGGTTTTTCGGCATCGGTCCCTCCGTCCGGTGGAACCTGTTTTCCGGCGGTCGAGTTCGGAGCAGGATCCAGGTGGAAGACGCCCGCGCCGAACAGGCGCTTCTCCAGTACGAGCAGGCTGTGCTGTCGGCCCTCGGCGAGGTGGAAACCGCCATGGCCGCCTATCGCGAAGAACGATACAGGGTGGAGGCCCTGGAACGATCGGCCGCGGCATCCCGGCGCACGCTGGAGCTGGCGGTGCGCCTCTACGTGGACGGGCTGAGAGACTTCCAGGCGGTTCTGGACGCCGAACGCACGCTTTTCGACGTGGAGAACCGGGTGGCGGAGGCGCGCGGGGACATGGCCGTGAGGCTGGTGCAGCTCTACAAGGCCCTGGGAGGCGGCTGGGACGTTGGGGAAACGGGGACCGGTGCGCTCTGAGCCGGCTGTGGACCCTGAGGGTCTGGGTTTTGCCCGAACCAATACGGAAACTTGGAGGACGATCATGGCGATGATGGAGATTCGATGCTTTATCCGGCGTGCCGCTGCGGCCGTTCCGGCGTTGTGCCTGGTCGTCTCCGGGCTTGGCTGCACCAAGGGCAACGAATATGTGGCGCCCCCTCCTCCCCAGGTGACGGTGAGTCGCCCCGTTCAGAAGACGGTGACCGATTACGCGGAATTCAACGGCGTGCTCGAGGCCGCTGAATTTGTCGAGATTCGGGCCAGGGTGGAAGGCACGCTGGAAAGCATCCATTTCAAGCCGGGCGCTCGAGTGAAGGAGGGGGAGCTCCTTTTCGTGATCGATCCGAAACCGTTCCAGGCGAAGCTGGACGAGGCCGGGGCCGAACTGCAGCGCCGCCTGGCGGAACTGGAACAGGCCAAGGCCACTTTGAAGCGCAAGGAGCTGGCTTATCGAGCGAGTGCCGTGAGCGAAGTGGAGGTGATTCAGGCCACCGCAGACCGGGACGTGGCCAAGGCCGCCGTGGAAGCGGCCAGGGCGGCCATCCGCACTGCGGAGCTGAATCTTTCCTACACGCGGATCCATGCGCCCATCGACGGCCGGATCGGGCTGAACCTGGTGGATGAAGGAAACCTGGTGGGTGCCGGGGAGCGGACGATTCTGGCGACCATCGTTCGTGACGATCCCATCCATGCCTACTTCAGCTTGAACGAACGTGACCTCCTCAATTATCGGCGGCGGCCCCGGAACGCGGAATCCCCGGCCAACGGAGACGGGGACGTCCCCATTTTCCTGGGGCTTTCGACGCAGCCCGACTATCCCTACGAAGGGCGGATCGATTTTCTCGACAACCGGGTGGACCCCTCAACGGGGACGATCAAGGTGCGCGGGACCTTTTCCAATTCCCGGCAGGCCCTGTGGGCGGGACTCTTCGCGCGGATTCGAGTGCCCGTGGGAACGCTCGAGGGAGCCCTTCTGGTTCCCGAGTCGGCGGTGGGAACGGATCAGCGCGGGGACTATCTCCTGGTGGTGAACGATCAGAACATGGTCGAATATCGTGCGGTGAAAACCGGGCCCATCGTGGACGGCTTCCAGGTCATCGACGAAGGGCTTTCTCCTGGAGACCGCGTGGTGGTGAACGGCCTCCAACGGGCCCGCCCCGGGATTCCGGTGAACCCCGTCGAGGCTGGAGCGCAGGCTCCGGCACCGGCTTCTGCCCAGGCGAACCCTACGTGAGGTGACCGTCCATGTTCAGCCGATTTTTCATCGATCGCCCCATTTTCGCCAGCGTCCTTTCCATCGTGATCGTGATCGCGGGACTCGTCACCTTCAGGGCGCTTCCCATCGCACAATATCCGGACATCCTGCCGCCGACCGTCACGGTCGCCGCCACCTATCCCGGGGCGAGTGCCCGGGTGGTTGCGGATACGGTGGCGCAGCCCATCGAGGAACAGGTCAACGGTGTCGAGGGGATGCTCTACATGTCCAGCACCTGTTCCAACAACGGCACGTACCAGCTGACCGTGACCTTCGACACGGGGACCGACCTGGACATGGCCGCGGTTCGGGTCCAGAATCGGGTGGCCGTCGCTGAACCCATGCTTCCCGAAGAAGTGCGCCGCTTGGGGGTGGCCGTCCAGAAGCAGTCCACCAACATCGTTCTTTTCGTCACGTTGACCTCGCCTTCCGGTCGCTACGACGACCTTTTCCTAAGCAACTATGCCAGCCTCCGGGTGAAGGACGAACTTGCCCGCCTGGAAGGCGTGGGTGAGGTGATGGTCTATGGGGCGGGAAACTACAGCATGCGGATCTGGGTGGACCCGGCCAAGCTGAAAGCCCGCGACCTCACCACCAACGACATCCTGAAGGCGCTCCGTGAACAGAACGTCCAGGTGGCCGCCGGGCAGATCGGGCAACCTCCGGTTCCCGGCGACCAGAACTTCCAGTACGCCATCAACGTCCAAGGGCGCCTGGAGGAGGTGAGGGAGTTCGAAAGGATCGTCCTGAAGACGGCCGCCGACGGCCGAATCACCCGCCTCGAAGATGTGGCGCGAACCGAACTGGGTTCGGTGGCTTACGACGTTTCGAGCAGCATCAATGGAACGCCCGCCGCGGCACTTCCCGTGTTTCAACTTCCCGGGGCCAACGCCCTGGACGTGGCGAGGCGGGTGGAAGCGAAGATGGTGGAGCTGAGCAAAGGGTTCCCGGAGGGACTCGAATATGACATCCCCTTCGACACCACGCGCTTCGTGAGTTACGCGGTCAAGGAAGTGCTGCTGACGCTGCTCATCGCGGCCGGCCTGGTGTTTCTCACCATCTATGTCTTCTTGGAAGACTGGCGGGCGGCCCTCATCCCCGGGGTGGCCATCCCGGTTTCCCTCATCGGCACCTTCGCCGTGATGGGCTTCCTGGGGTTCAGCCTGAACATGATCTCACTTTTCGGCATCGTTCTGGCCATCGGCGTGGTGGTGGACGATGCCATCGTGGTCGTGGAGAATGCGGTCCGAAACATCGACGAATCGGGGTTGAGCGCCCGGGATGCCACCTTGCGGGCCATGAACGAAGTGACCGGCCCCGTCATCGCCACGACCCTGGTGCTGCTCGCGGTTTTCCTCCCGTCGGCCTTTCTCGGAGGCATCACCGGCCGGCTCTACCGGCAGTTCGCCCTCACCATTTCCGCCGCCACCGTATTCAGTTCCCTCAACGCCCTGACCATGAGTCCCGCGCTGTGCGCACTTCTGCTCCGACCCAGCTCGAAAGAGCGAGGCCGTTTTTTCCGGGCTTTCAACTGGGCCTTCGACCGGGGCCAGAACCTTTACAGGCGCACCGTGGCGGCCATGGTGCGCCGGGCGGTGTTGATGGTCCCGGTGTACGTGCTGCTGGTGGCGGCCGGGTACTGGGGGTTCGCCGTCCTTCCCACGGGGTTTTTCCCCCCTGAGGACCAAGGCTACGCCATGCTGAGCGTCCAGCTCCCGGACGCGGCTTCCAAGCCGCGGACCGATGCCGTGGTGGAGAGGATCAACCGGGACCTGGGGGGTATGGACGGTGTGGAAAGCTTCGTCTCGGTTTCGGGCTACTCCCTGCTGGACGGTGCGGTGGCATCCAACGCCGCCGCCTTCTGGATCATCTTCGATCCCTGGAGCGAACGGACGGCACCGCACCTCACCCTGGAAGCCCTGGTGGGCCGCTTGTGGCAGATGGCCTTCGCCGTTCAGGAAGCCAACGTTTTCGCCTTTCCGCCTCCGGCCATCATCGGACTGGGCGAAGCGGGAGGATTCCAGATGCAGCTCCAGGACAGGGGCGGCGTGGGACTTCCGGCGCTTCAGCAGATGGCGGAGGAAATCGTTCGGGACGCCGGTACTCAGAAGGGGATCGCCAGCGCTTACACCACCTTTCGGGCCAATGTGCCGCAACTCTTCGTGGATGTGGACCGAACCCAGGCCAAGTCGCTCGACATTCCCATCTCCGATATCTTCGATACGCTCCAGGCGGCACTTGGATCCGTATACGTAAATGATTTCAATAAATTCGGCCGAACCTACCAGGTGAACCTTCAAGCCGACGCGCCGTTCCGAAGGCGCGTCGAAGACATCCGGCACCTGGAAGTGAGGAACACTCGAGGGGAGATGATTCCCCTGGGGACGGTGGTCGACGTGGAGAGGACCCTGGGGCCGCAGATCATCAGCCGATACAACATGTATCCCGCGGCGGCCATCAACGGTTCGGCGGCTCCAGGGTTCAGTTCCGGCCAAGCCCTGGCGATCATGGAAGGCATGGCGGAAGCGAAGCTGCCGCCAGCCATGGGCTATGAGTGGTCGGCCATGTCGTACCAGGAAAAGGCGACGGAAGGCCAGGCCATGGGAATCTTCTTCCTGGCGGTGGTCTTCGTCTACCTGGTGCTTTGTGCCCAGTATGAAAGCTGGACCATTTCATTTGCCGTGATCCTGGTGGTCCCCCTGGCGCTCCTGGGGACGGTCGTGGCCCTGGCGGTTCGGGGCCTGGACGTCAACATGTACACCCAGATCGGCATCGTGCTCCTCATCGGGCTCTCGTCCAAGACGGCCATTCTCATCGTGGAGTTCGCCCGAAGTCGCCGGGAATCCGGGCTTTCCATCCGGGAAGCCGCGCTGGAGGCGGCGCGGTTGCGGTTCCGCCCCATCCTCATGACGGCCTTCACGTTCATCCTCGGGGTGTTCCCCCTGGTGATCGCCACCGGTGCCGGAGCGTCCAGCCGGCGGGCCTTGGGAACGGCCGTTTTCGGGGGAATGCTCGCAGCGACCGTCCTGATGGTGCTCTTCGTTCCCGTGTTCTACGTACTGGTGCAGACATTGAGCGAGCGGTTGCGAAAGGGGGCAGCAAAAGCCCCGGGGTGATGTTGCCTGGCGTCGGTCCCGGTTCGTTATCCAACGCATGGGAATGGGGTTTATGGCGCGAAAGACCAAAGAGGAGGCGGAGAAGACGCGGCGGCGCTTGCTGGATGCGGCTTTCGAGGTGTTCACGCGCAAGGGATTTTCCCGGACGACGCTGGGCGAAGTGGCCGCGGCGGCGGGAGTCACGCGCGGCGCGGTCTACTGGCATTTCAAGAACAAGGTGGACCTTTTCATGGCACTCGCAGAAGAAACCGCGGCGTCGGCCGCCGTGCGGCCGCGGGACATGCCCGTCGATGAAGTCGGGTCCCTCGAAGACCTCAAGCGGGAAATCCTCGCCTACCTGGAACATTTTGAAAAGAATACCCGTTATGCGGTCTTCTACGAACTGATTCACTACCGGACGGAATACACGGAAGAGCTGGCCCCGGCGCTCGTCAAGCACCGGGACGATCAGCGCGAGGCCCTCGAACGGCTGGGAGCCATGTTCGGGCGGTTGCGACGGCTGGACCGGGTGAGGCGGGACTTGGAACCCCGACGGGCGGCGCTCATGCTGGCCGCCTTGGTGGTGGGGATCACCGAACTCTGGCTGCGCGACCGGGCCGCCTTTTCCCTGTCGGAAATCGTTCCGGAGCTGCTGGACGACTTCTTCCGGTCCTTCAGTCCACGTAGGGCGTAGGATCGGCAACGCCGGCTTCCTGGAATCCCCTTCTCCGGAGGCGGCAACTGTCGCAGCGCCCGCAGGCGCGTCCTTCGGGGTCCGGGTCGTAGCAGGACAACGTGAGGCTGTAGTCCACGCCCAGTGCCACGCCTTTTCGGATGATTTCGGCTTTGGAGAGATGGATGAGCGGTGTGTGGATGCGGATGCTGAGGCGCCCTTCGACGGTTTCCTTGAGCGCCAGGTTGGCCATCCGTTCGAAGGCTCGGATGTATTCGGGCCGGCAGTCGGGGTAGCCCGAGTAATCGAGTGCGTTCACTCCGATGAAGATGTCGGCCGCCCCCAGCACTTCGGCCCACCCCAGCGCCAGGGATAGAAAGATGGTGTTCCGCGCCGGGACATAGGTCACCGGGATGGTGGAACCGCCGATTTCCGGCCGGTCTTTGGGGACTTCCATGGTGTCGGTGATCGCCGAGCCTCCGATTTTCCGAAGCGGAAGTTCGAGCACCAGATGATGGCTGACACCGAAGGACCGGGCGACCCTGCGGGCCGCTTCCAGTTCCACGCGATGCCGCTGGCCGTAGTCGAAGGTGAGGGCGCAGGTTTCGAAGCCTCGGTCGGCGGCCACGGCCAGGCATGTGCTGGAGTCCAGCCCCCCCGAAAGGATCACCACCGCCTTGGGGATGGATGTTGGATGCTCCATGAACGTCGCTCTCCTGCTGAACGGTCACCCCGGCAGGCTCATACGCCGCGGGCATCCGGGTCCCAGATGAACTTGTGGAGCTGCAGGTTGAGGCGAACCTGCAGCCCGTCGGAAAGGATCCAACCCGCCAGCCGGGAAGGCGCCAGGATCCCGAAAACGGGCGAGAAGTGAACCGGCGAAGCCACTCCCCGCCGCCGCATCCGGTGGTAGAGGTCGCGGGCGAATTCGTAGTCGGATCGGTCGGCCACCACCAGCTTCACTTCGTCCCGGGGCGAAAGGCATTCCAGGTTGTCGTAATCGTTGGCGGAGGATTCTCCGCTGGAAGGGCACTTGAAGTCCACGATCCTCACGCAGCGCTCGTCCACTCCCCCGATGTTCCGGCTCCCGTTGGTTTCAAGCAGCACCGTCTTACCCCGTTCCAGAAGGCGGGCCGCCAGGACCGGGGTTTCTTCCTGGATCAGCGGTTCGCCCCCGGTGATCTCCACCAGGTTGCAGTTCCAGGCGGCGATGCGTTCCAGGATGTCTTCGACGGCCATGTCCTCGCCCCCGTCGTAGGCGTAGCGGGTGTCGCAGTAGGTGCAGCGCAGGTTGCAGCCGGTGAGCCGAACGAACACGCAGGGCCATCCGGCCCGGGTCGATTCGCCCTGAATGCTGTGGAAGATTTCATGGACGCGAAGCCCCAATCATTCCTCCCAATACAAGGCGCCGGCACCGGGCGTTTCGCAGACCTTCACCTTGGAGACTCTTCGGGAAGCGTCGTCGAGTCTGCGGGAAAGCTCACGATACAGGTACCGGGCGATGTTTTCCGACGTGGGGTTTTGCGCACGAAAGACGGGGAGCTCGCCCAGGTCTTGATGGTCCAGGTCCGCCACCGCTTCCTCGAGGGCGGTCCGGACGTCCCGGAAATCGATTCCGATTCCGAGTGCGTCCAGTTCCGTGCATCGAACGGTGACTTCCACCATCCAGTTGTGGCCGTGGGGACGGGCGCAGTCGCCCGGGTAGCCTTTCAGGCGATGAGCCGCCGAAAAATGAGTCTGAACATACACTTCAAAGCATTCTGGCATGTCTCGCTCCAGGTGAACGAAGTCTCAACGCGTGAGGTTGTTCTTAACAGATCTCGGCGCGTCCTTCCAGGGCTTGCGCAGCTTCTCCGGAAAAACGTTTGACAGATCGGGAGGTTGCGTATTATTGCCCGGAGCAGGTGGCGCGGTGGTGAAGGAAAAACCATGGGCACTGGGCGAGCGGGGTTTGACACGTTGAGCAAAATCAAAAAAATCCCCGTGGGAGCGGACGACGAAGCGCTGGTTCACTGTGATGCCTGCGGAAGAACCAAGAAGATTTCCAGGGTTCACCAAACCTATGCCGGAAAGAGCGTCCGGGTGAAGTGCTCGTGCGGGGCGGTTTTCCAGGTGCTCTTCGAAAGGCGCAGGTATTACCGCAAAGATGTGAACCTTCCTGGCACCTATGCTCGGGTGGAAGTCCCCGGCTGGGAACGAGAGATGGTCGTGGAGGACCTGTCGCTGGGCGGGTTGAGTTTTCGCACGACGGAACCGCATGCCCTCAGAGACGGGGATGTCGTGAAGGTGAGGTTTCGCCTGGACGATACCCACGGTACCTTGATCCACAAAGCGGTGGTGGTCCGGAGCGTTCGGGATCGAACCGTTGGGACGGAGTTTGTGAACGACGGCCCCCCGGATCGTGCCTTGGGCTTCTACCTTCTCGCCTGAGCCGTGGAGCCGTGGGCCGCCTTTGGGGACATGAGTGCCCCTCAGGGGTCGGCGTCTTTTCGGAGGATCTTCGCGAAGGCGTCGCGGATGATCCGGGAATCTCCGGGTTGAAGGGTGCGCACGTCCAGAAGCAGTCGATCCGATTCGATCCTTCCGATGACCGGCGGTTCGTTTCGCCGGAGCGCTCGTTCCAGGGCGGAAGGGCCGAGGTCTTTCATGAGGACCGAAACCGTCCAGGTGGGGAGATCCTGGGCGGGAAGCGATCCGCCGCCCACCTGGGAGGCGTTCCTTTCCACCGAAACCCGCAGCCGCCCGGCTCCGTCCACTTCACGGACCAAGCCGGCCAATGCTTCGGCTCGTTGCTGAAGTGTGTCCAGTGGGAGAGCGATCATTGCGAGCGTGGGGATGTGTTCGAAGGCCCGGCGTTCGTCCCGGTAGAGGCGAAGGGTGCTTTCCAGGGCGGCCAGCGTCATCTTGTCCACGCGAAGAGCGCGGGTGATGGGGTTTTTCCGGCACCGGCGGACGATTTCTTCGCGGCCGAGGATGATGCCGGCCTGGGGGCCGCCCAGGAGCTTGTCCCCGCTGAAGGTGACCGCGTCGGCCCCCGCCCGCACGGTTTCCTGGGCCGTGGGTTCCTTCCGGAGGCCGAAGGGTGATAGGTCAACCAGTGATCCGCTTCCCAAATCTTCCACCACCGGAAGTCCAAACCGGCGACCCAGTGCCACCAGTTCCTCCAAGGAGACTTCCGCCGTGAAGCCCACGACCCGGTAGTTGCTGCAGTGGACCTTCATGAGGAGCGCCGTGGCGTCGGTGACGGCCGCTTCGTAGTCTCTCAGGTGGGTCCGGTTGGTGCACCCCACCTCCTTCAAAACCGCGCCGCTCGAGGTCATGACATCCGGAATTCGAAACGACCCGCCGATTTCCACCAGTTGGCCGCGGGAGACGATCACTTCCCGGTTTTTCGCCAGGGTGTTCAGGACCAGGAAGACGGCCGCGGCGTTGTTGTTCACGACGAGTGCGGCTTCGGCGCCTGTGAGTTCGCAGAGCAGGGCTTCGGCATGCACGTAACGGGAACCGCGCCTTCCCCGCTCCAGATCGTATTCCAGGTTGTTGTAGGATCGGCAGAGGCTTTGGAGGCGCTGAACGGCTTCTTCCGCGAGGAGGGAGCGGCCCAGGTTGGTGTGGATCACGATGCCGGTGGCGTTCACCACGGGTTGGAGCGTGAAGCGGTCCAGGTCCTCCATCCGGCTCAACGCTTGTTGCACCAGGACCGAGACGTCCAGGGTCATTCGGGCGGCGCTTTCGGGATCCTGGATGATGCGATCGCGCCCGGCTTCGAGAACGGATCGGACGGCCCGGACCACCAGGGTTCTGGGGTAGCGCGTGAGGGCTTCGCGGATGGGTTCGGCCTTGAGCAGTTCGTCCACGCTCGGCAGTTTCCGAAGCAGATCCTGGAGAGACGGCGCCATGTTCGTGGGACCTCGATGTCAACGGTTTTCGAATCTCGGGACGCGGTTGCACCATAGCATCAACGGGGAACTTTTTTCCATGCCCATGTTGGTTTATATGGAGGAGACGGAAACGGGTACCGATAAAACGCGAGGAGGGTAAAGAAGCCTTTGGAACCTGCAACGGAAACCGTGTTTCGCCCGGGTCGTGCGAAGGGCGACGTCCCGTCGGCGACCCTGGAAGACGTCCGCGCTTTCTTGAGGAGTTCATCGGAGTCGCTTGCCGTTTCGGGCTTTCCGAGTTCCGCGGCGGCCTACTTGGTGTCCCGGATCCTCGATCTCGCATCGCGCCACATGGTGGTGGTGACGGCCACGGACCGGGAAGCGGAACAGCTGGCCGATGAAATCCGCTTCTTCCTGGGGAAGAAACGGCTCAAACCCGATGTGCCTCTGGAACGGCGGGTCTGGACACTCCCTTCCCGGTCGGGCCACAAGGCCCAGGTTCTCGGAAAGGCCGAAGCCATTGCCCGTCGCCTGGAAGCACTCTATGCCCTGCGGAACGCTCCCCGGCCCTCGGTGGTCGTGACCTCAGCACTCGCGCTCATCGAACGGGTGGTTCCGCCGGAAGTGCTGATGCGGCACGCGGAGTATCGAGTCGCCGGAGAAGAAATCCCACTGGAAGCCTTTCGCCGCCGGCTGGTGGAACGCGGCTATTACAACGTGTCCCTGGTGGAGGAGTACGGCGATCTGAGCCTCAGAGGCGGAGTGCTCGATATCTTCGCACCGCTCTACGGCTGGCCGATCCGCCTGGAATTTTTCGGTGACCAACTGGAATCCATCCGGCTGTTTCATCCCAGCAGCCAGCGGTCGCTGGCCACCATGGAGGACGCGATCCTGCTTCCAGCGAGCGAAATCGTGCTGGATGCGGCCGGACGGGAACGGGCGGAACGGGCGCTCATGGAAGACATCCGGCGCGGGCGGCTCACTCCGGCGGCCGGCAGCGCCTGGTTGGAAAAGCTCCAGGAGGGCCATCAACTGGCCGCCTTCGAACCGGTCTTGCCCGCATTTTACGAAGAACTGGGATCGCTCTTCGACTACCTGGACCCTCAAAGCCTGCTCTTTTGGACCGATGCGGCGGCTCTTCAGAAAGAGATGCACGAAGCCTACCAGCGAATGTTGTGGGAATGGGACCGGGGCCGTACGCAGCAGGACTGGAGAAGGCCGCCTGAAGAGCTGTTTGTGGAGCCGGAAATGGTTCTGGAGCGGGCGGGGACGGTCCGGGAGATCCGGATCAACGCCCTTTCGAGGCAGGCCGGGGGCGGGCGCTTGAACCTGGCCGTGAGCGGTCAGGACGACCTCCTCGCTGCGGTGAAATCCCACCGCACCAGGGAGCGGCTTCTCGAACCCCTGTCGCACCAGATCAAACGCTGGCAGGACCGGGACATCCGAACGGTCCTGGTCTGCGGCCAGAAGGAACAGGGAGCCCGGCTGGCGTCGCTGCTTTCCGACTACGGCCTGGAAGCCCGGCCGCAGCCTGCCGCCGCCATCCATGACGGCTTTGATGCCGGAACCACGGCGGTGGTGGTGGGACCCCTGCGCAGCGGCTTCTTCTGGCCTTCGGAAAAACTGTCGGTGGTCAGCGAGGAAGAGATTTTCGGCAAGCGGCGGCCCCGGAGGCGGGCCAAGGCGTCGGTGGCCGGGATCTTTCTGAGCTCATTCCAGGATCTGCACGCCGGGGATTTCGTGGTCCATGTGGACCATGGGATCGGCGTGTACAAAGGACTGATGCACCTGCAGGTCGGAGGGGTCGAAGGGGACTTCCTGCACCTGGAATACCAGGACGGCGACCGGCTTTACGTCCCCGTGGACAAGCTCCAAAAGATCCAGAAGTACCTGGGGATCGAAGGCGAAGATCCCCGGGTGGACAAGTTGGGGGGCAAGTCCTGGGAGGCGGCCAAGAAGAAGGCCCGGGAGTCGGCCCGGCGGGTGGCCGAAGAACTGCTCAAACTCTACGCCATGCGACAGGTGAGGGAAGGCATCCGGTTTTCGCCTCCGGACAGCCTGTACCGCGAATTCGAGGCGACCTTCGCGTACGAGGAGACCGCCGACCAGATCCGTGCCATCGAAGAAGTCCTGGAGGACATGTGTTCGCAGAAGACCATGGATCGGCTCATCTGCGGCGATGTGGGTTACGGGAAGACCGAAGTCGCCATCCGGGCGGCCTTCAAAGCGGTGATGGACGGCAAGCAGGTGGCCATGCTGGTTCCCACCACGGTCCTGGCGGAACAGCATTACCAGACCTTCAAGGAACGTTTCAACGGCTTTCCCGTGCGGGTGGAAGCCCTGAGCCGGTTCAAGACGGCCGCCCAGCAGCGGCAGGTGCTGGACGGGCTGAAAGCCGGTGCGGTGGACGTCGTCGTCGGGACCCACCGGCTGCTGCAGAAGGACGTGCAGTTTCGGGAACTGGGGCTTCTCATCATCGACGAAGAACAGCGCTTCGGAGTGAAGCACAAGGAAAGACTGAAGCAGCTGCGGGTGTCCGTGGACGTGCTGACCCTCACGGCCACCCCCATCCCTAGGACACTCCACATGGCCCTCACCGGCATCCGGGATCTCAGCACCATCGAAACGCCTCCCGAAGACCGCAAGGCCGTGGAAACCGCCGTCTGCACCTACGATGAATTCACCATCCGGGAGGCCATCCACCGGGAACTCCAGCGCGGAGGCCAGGTCTTCTTCGTCCACAACCACGTACAAAGCATCCTCCAGGTGGCGAACCGGCTCCGCAAGCTGGTGCCGGAAGCGCGCATCGGCGTGGCCCACGGTCAGATGAAGGAACGGGACCTGGAAAAGGTGATGTTCGAATTCATCGGCCGAGAACTGGACGTCCTGGTCTGCACCACCATCATCGAATCGGGGCTGGATATTCCAGCGGCCAATACCATCATCATCAACCGAGCGGACAAGATGGGGCTGGCCCAGATCTACCAGCTCAGGGGGCGGGTCGGGCGATCCAGCGAACAGGCTCACGCCTACCTGCTCATCCCGGGGGAACACCTGGTGACCCGCGACGCCCAGAAACGGCTCCGGGCCCTCATGGATTTCAGCGAACTGGGTTCGGGCTTCAAGATCGCCCTGAACGACCTGCAGATTCGCGGCGGCGGGGCGATTCTCGGAGCCGCCCAATCCGGCCACATTTCGGCCGTGGGCTACGAACTGTACCTGGAACTGCTGGAAAAGACGGTCAGGCAGCTCAAGGGCGAACCGGTTGAAGAGGAAGCGTTCGATCCCGAAATCACCGTTCCGGTTTCCGCTTTTCTGCCGGAAGCCTACGTGCCGGACACCGACCAGCGGCTCCTGGCCTACAAGCGCCTGGCCGGGGTTTCGGAGGAAGGCGAGGTGGACCACTTGGCCCGGGAATGGCGCGATCGGTTCGGACCGCTTCCCGACAGCGCCAAGGCGCTGGCCCTGCTCGCCAAGATCCGCCTGCTGCTCCAACGCCGTCGGGTCGCCCGGCTGGAAGGTGACCTCCAGACATACACCCTCCATTTCCTGGAACCGATCGATTTCGAGAAGATGAGCCGAATCCTGGCCGATGAAAAGTGTTTCGCGCGGATGGAAGGTCCCAGGAAGCTGATCCTGGAGATGGCCGGCCGTGGGGCGCTGGGGCACCTGGCAAGGCTGAAAAGGATCTTGCAAGTGTCCGGGGAACATGGTAGTGACATCAAGTCAATTCAGTAACTTAGATTGCATATGGGGTGGGAGTGAGGCATGCGTGAACGTGTTGTCTTCTGGGTGATGCTGGCGGGATTCTTGTTGTCGCCGCTCGCCTTGGCCGCGGAAACCCTCGACTGGATCGTGGCGGTGGTCAACAACGACGTGATCCTCAACAGTGAATTGGAAGAACGCATGAACGCGATGAAGAAGGCATCGCCTCAACTCGCCTCGCTCGAACCGAAGGAATCGGAGGCTTTCCGGCGTGAAGTCCTCCAGCAGATGATCCGGGAGCGGCTGACGGAACAAGAAGTGAAGCGGCTCCAGGTTTCCGTGAGCGACGCCGACGTGGCCCGAGCCATCGAGGCCATCAAGGCCCAGAACAGCCTGACGGACGCTCAGCTGGAATACCTCCTGAGCCAGGAGGGTCAGACCATGGCCGATTTCCGGAACAAGATTCGGCGGGACATGGAACGGAGCCGTCTCATCGAGCGTGTGCTCAAGTCGAAAACGGTGATCACGGACGAGCAGGTCGATCAGTACCTTGCTCGGGAGGGGATCGCGGGGGAAGAACGCCGCCGCTTGGCGGTGATCCTTCTGCCGGTCGATGGGAGCGCTTCCCCGGAGGAGACGGAGAAGCTCAAGGCCCGGGCCGAAGACATCCGCCGCAGGGCCCTGGCCGGGGAAGATTTCGCTCGGCTTGCCCGCGAACATTCCAAGGGACCGGCGGCCCGTGAGGGTGGGGACATCGGTTTCATCGCGGTTCGGGACATGGCGCCGCCGCTGGAACGCGCCACCCGGAACCTTTCGCCCGGGGGGATTTCGGAAGTGGTCCGGACGCCGGGCGGGTTTTACATCCTGAAGGTGATCGAAGTCGAACGTGAAAAGGCCGACCCGTCGGATGCGAAGACCAGGGACCGCGTCCGGCGGTTGCTGTTCGAAGAGGAAGTGAACCGGAAGTACGAAGCATGGATTCGCGGTTTGGAACGCCGGGCGTTCATCGAAGTGCATCTGGATCCGCCGTCCGAGGGATCCGGGTAGGTATCCCGAAAATCGAAGAAGGCTCATCGTTCGGGTGTCGGAAGAAAGAGGGGGTTGACCCACCGTGGCGGAAAAATCGCGGATTTCCATGGAAGATATCGGAGCCTATCTCAGAAACGAACGGGAGCGGCAACATCTGACACTCGAAGCGGTGTCCGACCACACCCGGATCAGCGTCAAGATGCTTCGCGCCATCGAAAACGGGCATTTCGAGGAGATCGGTACGGCGCTGCTCATCCGGAGCTTCCTGAGGAACTACTGCCGGGCCTTGGGGCTGGACCCCGAGCCCATCTTCGAAGAATACGGTTCCGATATTCAGCGCTATGACAACCCGGAAGAGCGGCTGGTCCGTTACCGGCGTTGGATCGCCGGGCCCAAGACGCGTCGGAGTCTCATGCCGTACACGATGGTCACCATTGTGTTGCTGGTGTTGGTGGCCGTTGCCGGGGCGATCTGGTTTCCCACGTGGAAAGAAAAGGTGAGCCGTTTCACGCAACCCGAGCAGCCGGCCATTTACCCGCAGCAGGAGCTGCCGGCGGATCTGGCCACCAGGGAGGACAGCACGCCGGCGGAGGAAGTCGAAGCGCCCGCGGTGGCGCCCGAAGAAGAGAAACCCTCCCGGCCGGACAAGCTGGAGGGTGAGGTCCCTGGTTCCCCTGTCGAAACGGTCGAACCCGAAACCGTGTCTCCCTCCGTGGAGACGGCTGTGGAAGGGGTCGAGCCCCGGATTTCCGGGGATGACGTGGTGGCTCGGGAGGAGGTGCGGCCTCCCTTGGAAGCGCTGGATCGGTTGGCGCGCGACGAAGGCCCAAAGGCGCTCAGCCCGACGGGCCACCGGATAAGGCTGGAAGTCGTGGAAGACACGTGGGTCCAGATTCAGGTGGATGGTGTGACCAAAGAAAGCCGTATTCTCGAGCCCGGCGAAACGCGACAATGGGATGTCCAGGAGAATGTCCGCTTGTGGCTGGGTAACGGCGGCGGCATTCGAGTCACCTGGGACGGGCAGGAGCTCGGGCCGCTGGGCAAGCGTGGCGCCGTGATCCGGGTGCTTCTCCCCGACGACATTCCGAACCTGCCCGCGGCGGAAAGCGGGTGACCCCCTGAACGGCCGTGCCGGTTTCACCGCCCTACCTTGTCTTTTCCCGGAACGATGTTTCCCATGAGAATCGTTGAAACGGAAGCCATCGTGCTTCATGCCACGGACACGGGCGAGTCGGACCGTGTGGTGACCTTCTACACGGAACAGGCCGGCATGGTTTCCGGAATGGCCAAGGGCGCGCGGCGAAGCCGAAAACGGTTCGTCAACGCCTTCGAACCGTTCAGCCTGGTGAGGCTGACGCTCCGGGAACGAAGAAGACTGGCTTGGATCGAAGCCTGCAAGCTCGTGGAAGCTCACCTGGTGCTGCGAAACGGCATGGACCGGTGGGCCGCGGCGGCACTGGTCGGGGAAATCCTGAGAAGCATGGTCCCCGCCGGTGAGGCACAGCCGGAACTGTTCGGACTTTTCAAAGAAACCTTGACTCGATTATGTACGGAGAGGGATCCACTGAATGCGGTGATCCTTTTCCTGCTGCGTTTCATGGACCTGGCAGGGTACCTTCCGGATTTCGAGCGCTGCGGGCTCTGCGGCCGTGCGGCGAACGAGGACAGGTCCTGGTGGTGGCTTCCGGGCGTTGGCGCTCCGATCTGTTCGCAACACCCGGAGGGTAAAAGAACGGGTTTGGCCCTGGACCTGGGGACGGTGAAGCTCATTGGACAGGTCAAACGGCTGGATCTGTTGAGACTCTGGCGCCTTCGTGTGAGGGAAGACAAGAAAAGGGCGCTCTTGAGTGCGCTCACCCGCTGGGTGGAATCCCAGACCCACCGGCCCCTCAAGAGCGTGAGAGTCCTGGAGCAGGTGGGAACGGGAGTGGTTTTCGGTCTTGGAGGCGGCTCGGCTTCAGACGGCGCGAAGGACGCGCCGCTTTCGGGCTGAGGCGGCCATGGCTTGAGGCTCGTGGGAGCGGGTTTCCCGGAGGGGGTTGCCAGGCTGCGGCGCCGCCTGGGAGCCGCGGCGGGCAGGACCTTTGGCGAACGGATGAAATGAATGGATCGGCTTGAAAGCCTGGTAGCTCAAGATCCGTGGCTGGGGCTGGTGGTCGCCCTGGTGGGGGGTATCCTGGCCGGTTTCACGCCCTGTACGTACCCGATGTTGCCCATCACCGTGGCCTTCGTGGGAAGCCGCGCCGGGGGAAGACGGTGGCGCGGGTTCCTGCTCTCAGCGTTCTACGTTTTCGGCATGGCGGTGGTTTATTCGGCCTTGGGCGCTGCGGCGGCGCTGACCGGGCGCCTTTTCGGAACCCTCACCATGAATCCCTGGGTTTACCTGTTCGTGGGCAACCTCTGCCTGCTGTTCGCCCTCACCCTGCTGGATGTGATTCCCCTTCGGATGCCGGCGTTCTTGAGCCGGCTGCAGGCCCGGAGTTTTGCGGGACACGACCTGGTGACCAGCGTGTTCATGGGCGGGGTCTCGGCTTTGGTGGTGAGTCCCTGCACCACGCCGATCCTGGGTGCTCTGCTCACCCTTGTTGCCACCGGGCAAAATGTGCTATTGGGGATGGGAATGCTTTTCCTCTTCGCCTACGGGATGGGGAGCCTGGTGATCCTCGTGGGCACCTTCACTGGTCTTCTCACGTCGCTTCCCCGTTCGGGCCCCTGGATGGCGCGCATTCAGAGAGGGTTCGCCGCGGTGATGATCCTGACGGCGGAATACTTTTTTGTCAAAGCGGGAGAGTTTTGGATATGAAGGGATTCTGGGCCAAGGGGAGCCTGCGGCGAAACACGGCCGCCGCCGTGGCGCTCGGATTGCTCCTGTGCGCCGCTCACGACGCACCGGCCGAAGGTGGTTCCTACTTTTCCAAGGTGATGGAACTCCTGGGGCGGAAAGATCTTTCCGTTGCGGAAGACTTCCAGTTGACGGAAGTGAGCCGGGGCATGCCCGTGAGGTTGAGCGACTACCGGGGCAAACGGCCGGTGCTGCTCTATTTTTGGGCCATCTGGTGTCCCGCCTGCCAGTCGGTGAAGAAGGAACTGGCCGCATTCAGAAGGAAAATCCCGGAAGAGCGCCTGGAGATCCTGGCCATCAACGTGGGTTCGGGCGATTCGCGGGACCGGCTGGAACGTTATCAGAAAGCGCACCCCGTGCCCTTTCCGGTTTTGTACGACGATGGAAGCCGGGTCACGGAAAGCTACGGAGTTCAAGGAATACCCCTTTTCGTCCTAGTGGACCGAAACGGCCGGATCGTCTACCGGGATCACACACTTCCTGAAAATTACGTCCAGTATCTCGACTGAACGTCTTGGAACGGTTGGATTGGGTGGCCGAATCGAAGCGAAGCCCCCCGGGTCGAGCCGGAACGGGAGCGGTGCCATGCGGGATGTATTGACGATCATTATGGCGGGGGGACGAGGTCAGCGCCTGATGCCGCTGACCCGGGATCGATCGAAACCCGCGGTCCCGTTCGGAGGGATCTATCGGCTGATCGACATACCCTTGAGCAACTGCATCAATTCTCAAATCTACAAGATTCTTGTCTTTCCGCAATATAAGTCCCAGTCCTTGGTGGATCACTTGGAGGAAGGCTGGAACATCTTCTCCAGCGGCTTGGGTCACTATCTCCGGATCGTCGCTCCCCAGCAGAGGCTCGGTGAAGATTGGTACCGCGGCACGGCCGATTCGGTCCGCCAGAACCTGTTTCTGGTGGAACGCGAAAGCCCGCGCCACGTGCTCATCCTTTCCGGCGACCACGTCTACAAGATGGACTACACGCTGTTCCGCGAATACCACGAAGAAAAAAATGCGGACGTGACGGTGAGCCTGCTGGAGGTCGATCGGGCGCATGCGTCCGAATTCGGGATCGCGGACGTGGACAACGAATTCCGGATCCGCGGCTTCCAGGAGAAACCCCGGGACCCCCGTCCCCTTCCCGACGACCCTGAGCGATCCCTGGCGTCCATGGGAATCTACCTGTTTCGGACGGAGGTGCTTCTGGAGGTGCTCCGGAAGACGGACTACGAGGATTTCGGAAAAGACATCATCCCGAGGATGCTCGAGGAGCTGAACGTCTTCGCTTATCCTTACCGTCGCTGCAACCGGATCCGCGATTACGTGACGCTTGCGGATCCCAACGGCGTACGTCGCTCCAAGCTGGAAGATCCGACTCGGGATTCCACCTACTGGCGGGACGTGGGCAACCTGGACGCTTACTGGAACGCCAACATGGACCTGACCGGTGTCAATCCTTTCTTCAACCTCTACGGAAACCTTTGGCCCATCCGGACCTACCAGCGGCAGTGTCCGCCGGCCAAGTTCGTGTTCGAACAGCGGGCCGACAAAGGGGAGCGGGTGGGCACGGCGGTGGATTCCATCGTCCCCCACGGGTGTATCATCAGCGGCGGTTTCGTCCGCAGTTCCGTTCTCTCTTACAACGTGGTGGTGCGAAGCTACGCCGAGGTGGACGAATCGGTGATCATGGACAACGTGGAGGTGGGGCGGCACTGCCGGATCAAGAAGGCCATCATCGACAAGGACAATGTGATTCCTCCCCGCACCGAAATCGGCATGTCACCCCAGGAAGACCGAAAGCGGTTCCCCGTGACGGCGCGCGGGATCGTCACGGTCCCCAAGGGCTATTTCAGCCAGGACTGCAAGGCGTAGACGGGGTGGCGAAGATGGGCCGATCTCCGGCTCGTCGAAGCCGTCGCAAACGGATTCGGTCACCTTGCCGGGCACTCCCGGGCCGCCCGACAGGACAGGTGATCCAAAAAGCTCTGCTCAGGATCGTTCCACCCGGACGGAGGCCGGTCACAGCGGGATTCAGGATTCCAGAGGCCGCACCGTGATTTTCGCCTGCACTGCAGCCGGCATTTCCGGTTCGTCCACCTTGACTTCCTTGAAGAGCACGCGCTTGAGTTCTCCTCCCACCTTCATGGACGACCAGCGGCCCCGGATTTCCGTTCCAGGCATGACCGTGTCGTAAACCTTGATGACCGCTGGAGCTCGATTGGATTTTCCCCATTCGGCGAGCGCTTCCATTTCGGCTCTGAGGTGGTCCATGGCCAGCTGGAGCGACTGCTTCTTGGCCGCGACGTCCCCGATCTTCTTCTTGATGCGGTCTTCCAGGTCGAACAGGCGTTCCAGCTCTTTTTCGGCTTCCTGAATGCGAGCTTCCAGCCGGCTCACTCTCCGGGCCGTGTCGGGGTCCGCCGCGGCCTCGCCCTGCGAGGCCTTTGCTTCGATGGTGCGGAGTTCGCGGGTCGCCTGATCCTGCACCACCGCCAGGGAACCCACCTTGAGTTCGGTGCGTTCCACGAGCCCCTTCAGTTTGCCTTCCGCATTCATCTGCCGGTGCATTCGGTCGCGGCACATGGCGATGCGCTGGCCCAGGACGGCCAGGTCTTCCTTGAGCTTGCTGTCCACGCCGAAGGTCAGCCGGCAGGCCCGGGACTGTTCCGAGCCGATCTGGAGGGCTTCGATGCCCTGTTTTGCGATCACGTTCGACGACAGGATCTTGCCGCTTCGAACGATACAGGCGCCGCTCGTCTCGATGGTGCAGTCCACGATGCTCGATTCCACAACAATGTCGCCGGACGTTCGGATGGTGGCTCCAAACACGTGCCGGGCTCTCAGCGCGCCTTGTGCGTGGATGCGGGCGCCTATGATGCCCCCGGAAACGGTCACGTTCCCCTGGGTTTCGATCTCCGCCTTGGTGATTTCTCCTGCGGCAAGGCTGTTGCATCGGACGCGAAAACCGTCTTCGATGGTTCCCGTCACCAGGACGGCGCCTTCGAAGTCCACGTGGCCGGTGTTGAGGTCTACGTTGCCGCGGATCACGTGTTCCGGGTTGACGAGAATCTTTCCGTCGGCGGTGACGGCCGGACTCCCGTGTTTGGCGGCATAGGCCTTGAGTCCGTTTTCGGAAAGGCGCGCGCCGGGGCCGCAACGAAGGCGCACGTCGCGGGGTTCCGGCGGCTGAATCTTTTTCCCATGAACGTCCGTTCCGGGTTCGCCTTTGACCTTGGGGATCTTCTCGGCCAGCAGATCGTCCGGGCGAACCTGCGGGATCTCACCGCGCTCCCTGAAGTCGATCTTGCCGCCCGAACGGATGGTTCCGATTTTCAGCGGGTCGGTGTCGAAATAGTACGTGATCCGGGCGTCCCGGCCGGGCTTGGGGGGCGTTCCCTGGGCGATGGAAATCTTCGTGTCCTTTTTGGGTCTCTTGTTCAGCGTGTCGACGACGAGGCTCAACGGGAAGAGTTCCCCCACGATGCCGTTGCTTCGCACGAACGCCTTCAGCGCGGCCGCTGTGGGCGCTTCCGCGACAAGGCCGCGAACCACCAGGTACGCCTCCATCCCGTCGCTGGAGGCTTCAACGCTGAACAGGTCCTTCATCCAGGGAGGAGGTGCCTCCGGCACCGCGGCGTCCCGAAGGTCTTCCGCGCCTTCCCGCCGGGGAGGCGTTTCGACTGTCTCCGCGGGCGGCCGGGCCGGCTGAGAAGGCGCCCGGAATTCAGGGGGAGCCCCTTCGATGTTTCCTTCAGATAGAAACGTCAACACCTTCTCCTGGTCTTCCTCCGTGAGGATGCCTCTCTCCACCAGGATAGCCCCCAAAGGGCGGACGATGCGGCGCTGCCTGAATTCCTCCAATTGGTCGTTGAGCGCCCCTTCCACGCTTTGAGGACTGGCCAAGCCCAGTTGCACCGCCGCCGTCGCGAATCGCTTGTCCTTCTGGCGCCGGACCAGGAAAGACTGAACATCCAGGAGGTGGTCCAGCTGGTCTGCGGAAAGGATTCCCCGGGACACCAGGATTTCGCCCAAGGGAATCTCCTTCCCCTCCTCCTTCTGCACTCTCTGGTACGCTAAGGCCTCGCGGATTTGCTCCCGCTGAGCCATCCCGTACTTGATGGCAAGCTTTCCCAAAATGATCAAAGGATCTGCCGTTTCTTGGTGGGCTGACATGGCAACCATCCGTTCGGTCGGGGGATGACGGCTTCCGCGATCCGTGGTCCTTCATGGACTGTATCGGCAAGTGCTTGAAAATCTTTAGTATGCGTGCCGAGAAATCGGTGACTTTGGGGTCGTTTTCACAAAGAGTCAGGGACACTGGAAGAAGCGGTGGGCGTCGAAGAGCCAGGAGAGCGGGGCCGAGGCCCCGCCGGCAGGCAGGCGATCCGCATCGCGGCCAAGGCCGCCCGCACAGGTTCACGGAACCTCAGGGCCCGGCTTTCATGAGCTTGTCTTTGGACAAGCTCTCAGTCCAGGTCCGGCTTCCTCTTGCTCTCCGGCAGGGCCTGTTCGAAGTGCCAGGCGACCTGAAGCACCCGGTCTTCACGAAAGTGGGGTCCCAGGATCTGCAACCCGATGGGAAGGCCTTCCCGGGTGAACCCACACGGCACGGAGAGACCCGGGACCCCCGCCAGGCTGCCGGGAAGCGTGAAGACGTCGCTCAGGTACATCTGGAGGGGGTCGTCGGTTTTTTCGCCGATCTTGAACGCGGGGAAGGGACTCACGGGTGCTAGGATGGCGTCGCACACCTTGAAGGCTTCGATGAAGTCGTTTCGGATGAGCGTCCGAACCTGGGACGCCTTCCGGTAGTAGGCGTCGTAGTAACCCGCCGAGAGGCTGTAAGTTCCCAGCATGATTCGGCGTTTCACTTCGGGGCCGAATCCTCGGGAACGGGTCAGACGGTACATGGAAAGCAGGTCCTTCGCTTCTTCCACCCGGTATCCGTATTTCACGCCGTCGTAGCGCGCCAGATTGGAGCTGGCTTCCGCCGGGGCGATGATGTAATAGGCGGCGACTCCGTATTCCGTGTGCGGGAGCGACACTTCAACGCGCCGGGCTCCGAGACGTTCACAGGTACCGATGGCTTTTTCCACCGCATCGGCGACATCGGGATCGGTCCCTTCCACGAAATATTCCTTCGGAATGCCGAGCCGAAGGCCTCGGACGGGCCGTCTCAAGGCGGCCGCGTAGTCCTCCACCGGAATGTCCACGGACGTGGAATCCCTGGGGTCGTGCCCCGCCACGGCCTGGAGCACCAGGGCCGCGTCTTCCACGTCCTTGGTGATGGGTCCGATCTGGTCCAGCGAAGAGGCAAAAGCGACCAATCCGTAACGGGAAACGCGGCCGTAGGTCGGTTTCAACCCCACCACGGAGCAAAAAGATGCCGGCTGGCGGATGGACCCTCCCGTGTCCGTGCCAATGGCCGCCGCGCAGAGGTCCGCCGCTACAGCCGCCGTAGACCCACCGCTGGAGCCGCCGGAGACCCGTTCCGTATCCCAGGGATTTCGAACCGCGCCGAAGGCGGAATTCTCGTTGGACGATCCCATGGCGAACTCGTCCATGTTCGTCTTGCCCAAAAAGATCGCACCTGCGGCTTTGAGGCGTTCGACGGCGGTGGCGTCGAAAGGCGGCCGGAAGTCTTCGAGGATACGCGATCCGCAGGTGGTACGAACTCCCTTGGTGCACAGAACGTCTTTCAGCGCCAGGGGCATCCCGGCAAGCGGCTTCTCCCGGACATCAGGGCGATCCCGGTCTATCTCCTCGGCCCGGGCAAGGGCTTGGTCGGCGAGCACGGTGATGAAGGCGTTGAGTCGCGCATCGACGGCCTCGATCCGGCGAAGGAAGGCGGTCACGATTTCGACGGCGCTCACTTCTCTTCGCGCCAGGAGGTCACGGAGTTCGTGCAAGGTCAAGGTGTGGAGCTGCGGCATGGGGCACCTGCTTCAAAGGGGTCTTCAGATCACCTTGGGAACGACGAAGCTCACCCCGTCGGTCTGGGGAGCGTTCGCCAAACCGGCCTGCCGTTCCAGGGAAGGCCGGACGTCGTCGGATCGGAAGACGTTCTGGATCTGGATGGCGTGGGTCGTGGGTTCCACCCGAGACGTATCCACCTGGTTCAGCTTTTCGATGTAGCCCAGGATGCTGTTGAGCTGCCGGGTCATGCGCTCCACTTCGGTGCTGTCCAGTTCGAGCCGCGCCAACTCGGCCACGTGGCGGACTTCCTCTCTCGTGATCTTTTCGGTCATGTGCACTCTCCACGCCCGGTTCATCGGCATTTCAGGGCCGAACCGGCTCTCCCTTGATCGATTTTTGAAATCGCCGCCCTCTCAGGTGCTTTTCGGGCTGCGAGGGCGGTGGGTGTTGTGCGCATTAGTCTCTACCACAGACCGATCCTCCACGACAAGCGTGTGGGGCTTGCCGGCGACCCCCATCGCGGCCAAGGCTGCTCCCATCAAGGGACCCGAATCACTGTCTTTTCGTTGCCGGACTGGCTCCTGGAATATCGAGAAGGCTTGACACCGGAGGCGGGCCTGGGGGATATGGAGGCGCCGCCGACGAGAGCGGCCGGGCAAATCGACAAGCAAAACCGCAGGCGAAGGAATCCATGCTGGAACTCTCGGAAGAACAGCGGAAAGCGGTGGAGTACGTGGACGGGCCGTCGCTGGTGACGGCGGGTGCCGGAAGCGGAAAGACTCGAACCCTTACGGCCAAGATCGCCCACCTGGTGAACCGGCTCGGCCACGATCCGGCTCGGATCCTCGCCATCACCTTCACCAACAAGGCGGCCGGCGAAATGAAAAGCCGCCTGCGGGCGGTCACGGGCCGACCGGCCGAAGCTTTCCCTTGGGTTCGCACCTTCCACAGCGCCTGTTTTCAGATCCTCAAGGAGCACTGCGAGGTTCTGGGCTATCGGAAGCCCCTCACCATCCACTCGGAATACCAGCAGAAGACCAATCTGAAGAGAGTGCTCGGACGGCTGGACCTCGATCCCAAGCTTCTCAACCCGATGCGGGCGGCCATTTCGCGGGCCAAGAATTCGGAAAATCCCTGGCACACCCTGGACCATTCCTTCCACGTTCCGAGAAAACGGGAAGCTTACGAACTCTATAACGAACTCTTGGTACAGCAGAACGCTGTGGACTTTGACGACATCCTGATGCTCACCCGGGACCTGCTCCGGAACCACGGCGAAGTGCGTCAAAGCTGCCGGGGGCTCTTCGATCATATCCTGATCGATGAGTTCCAGGATTCCAACGCCATCCAGAACGAAATCGTCGACCTGCTCCTGAGAGACGGCCGGCTGACGGTGGTGGGCGACGACTACCAGAGCATCTACCAGTTTCGCGGCGCCGATCCGGTGCATTTCATCCGCTTTCCGGAAAAGTTCCCCGGGGCCGCGGTGTTCCGGCTCGAGGAGAACTACCGCTCCACCGAAGCCATCGTGAAGGCTGCGGAAGCCCTGATCGCTCACAACCGGTACCGGATCGAAAAGACCTGCTTCAGCCGGCGTTCGGGCCCTCCCGTCGCGGTCCGAGGCTTTACGGGCGAAGACCTCGAAGCGGCCTGGGTGGCCGACTGCTGCTGGCAATACCATTGCTACAAGAAGATCCCCCTGGATCAGATGGCCGTCCTCTACCGCACCCGCTTCTGTTCGCTCGCCTTCGAACGCGCTTTCCGTTCGTCCGGGATACCCTATCAATTGATGGGGGGACGAGGGTTCTTCGAACGGAGGGAAGTGCAGGACATCAACGCCTACCTTGTCGCCAGCGTCAATCCCAGGGATGACGCCTCGTTCGAACGGATCGTGAACGTCCCCAGGCGGGGCATCGGTTCCGGAACCCTTCAGAAGATCATGGGTTACAAGGCGGGGCCGCTTTCGATGCAGGAGGCTTGCCGGTTGGCCTTTGAAGACGGCGTTCTCCCGAAGAAGACGGCGAAGGAACTGGGGCGACTCCTCCATCTGCTGGAAAGCCTCGGCCGGGAAAGACCCGATCGGGCCATCCGCCGGATCCTGGAAGAAACCGGCTACGTGAAGTACCTGGAAGCCTTTGCGGAAAACGAACGTGATGCTACAGAGCGCCTGGAGAACATCGAACAGATGGTGCACGCGGCTTCCCAGAAACAGACCATCGCCGAATACCTGGAAGACTGCGCCCTGCTTCGGGAAGACCAGGACGACGCCGACGACGGCCACGGGGTGCGGCTTTCCACCTTCCACGCCGCCAAGGGTCTGGAATACCGGGTGGTCTTCGTTGCAGGCGTAGAAGAAGGGCTGCTGCCTCACTGGCGGTCGGTGACGGTCGGGACCGGCCAGGAGGGTGGGGCGCTGGAAAACGAGGCGGGAATCGAGGAAGAGCGGCGCCTTCTTTACGTGGCCATGACCCGGGCTTCGGAGCGGCTGCACCTCAGCTGGTGCCGCACCCGCAGGGGCGAGCTGGTGCGCCCCAGCCGCTTCCTGGACGAACTTCCGGAAGGCTTGATCGTTCGAGAAGATCTGTGACCGGCACGGTCCCCACGCGGATGAACGTCGGAAGAGCCGTTCGCTTCGACGTCCCTCGATCCGCCTCGCGCCTCAAGGGCCGCTTCGGAAGACAAAGACGTAAGCCTCGCGGTCCACCGAAACGGTCACATCGCCGCCTCGGGATTCCGCGTAGACCAGCCAGCCGGGCTTGTGTTCGTCGCAGCATTCCACCTTGGGGGAATGGGTTCCGGCCTCCCGATCGTACCAGGCGAGAAGCATGGGTTCCGCCAGTCTTTCGCGCGCTTTTTCTTCGGCGAGCCGCCTGGCCGTCTGGAAATCGACGGCCCCTGACGGCGACCGCACATCCATGGGCTTCGAAAGCATTTCTCGTGTCAGGGCTTTGCAGGCCGTCATGGCATGCCTCCTTCGATCCTTCGGAACACCCGCCCGTTCGGACGCCGAGAGGTCGTTTTCCCGGGCGGTCTTTGCGGCCGTTGCATTCAAGCGGCGCTGCCAGGAACTCTCGGCCGAAATCGGATGACACCGCAGTCGGACAGTGATAAAGGTGAATCCAAAAAACGGACCCCGCCGTCGATGGTAAGATGTGGTCTGAACCCGGCCGGCGGGTGAGACAAGGAGGCAGCCGCCGTGGATACCGTCATGCCTGAAGGCGAAAGCATCCGGAAGGCCGTCAAGTGGGTTTCCGACAACCTTGAAGAAGACCCCTGCCGGTCCGTCAAGAAGCTGGTGAACGAAGCGATCGTCCGGTTCGATCTCTCGCCGGTGGACAGCGAGTTCCTGATCCGGTTCTATTGCTCCAAGGAAGAGGCGCAGACAGCCTCCCCGGATTGAAATCGGGTTCCGCCCGGCCGTTCGGGCGGCTTCCGGCGTCCGCCGCCTTCCTATTCCGTTATGACGATCGCTTCGTTGGGACACATGCGGGCCACTTCCCGGCACTTGCCGTGAAGGCGGGGCGGGATTTCGTCAAGTACGGCCATGGCCTTCTTGCTTCCCTCCTGGAAACGGAAGACTTCAGGGCATTCCTTGACGCAGATGCCGATGGTTCCGCACTTCATCTGGTCCACTTCCACTTTCATCACTCGTTCCTCCTGCCTGCTGTCGGCGCCTTTGCTGATTGCGGGGGGTGCCGCGTGTCCCGAAACGTTCCCGTCCTGATGGTTAACCCGTCGCAAGGCATCTTTCAACGTTTGAACGCAGTGAGCGGTTCCGGTACCGGTTCGCCTTCCCGGAACCGGGCGGGGCGAAGCGGGTGGATGTCGAACGTCCGGGCGCGCCCGTCCAGGATGAGTTCCGAAACGACGCATCCCACGGCCGGGCTGTGCTGAAAGCCGTGCCCGCTGAATCCCGTGGCGCACACGAATCCCCGGAGTTCAGGAAATTCCCCGATGATCCCGTGATGATCGGGCGACAGTTCGTAGTGGCCCGCCCAGCCGCGAACGATCCGGGCTCGTTCCAGGGCCGGTACGCGTTTCACGGCCCTTTCCGCGGTCCACTCGTGGGCCGCGAAATCGACGCGTTCGCTGAACGAGCGTTCGGCATCCGTGGGACCGCCCAGGATGAGTCCCGCGCCTTCCCGCTTCAGGTAGAAGCCGGTGTCCATTTCCAAAAGGAAGGGAAAGACGTGGGGGAGATCGCCGACCGGTGCCGTGAGAAAAAGGGTTCTGCGAAGCGGCTCCACCGGGAGGTCGAGGCCTGCGAGGGCCGCGACGCCCCCCGACCAGGGACCCGCGGCATTGACCACCACGGGAGACTCGATACGCCGGCCGTCTCCGGTGACCACACCGGTGACGACCCGCGCCTCCTTCAAGATCGCCGTGACGGTCACGTTTTCGGCCAGGATCGCCCCGTGCCGCCGGGCCGTTCGAGCGAAGCCGGTAAGGACTTCGTGGGGGCCGTAGAATCCGTCCCGGGGCGTGTGGCAGCCGCCGATCAGGTCGTGACAGCGGAGAAACGGCCAGCACCGGGCCAGCGCCTCGGCCGGCAGCCGCTCCACGCTCACCCCCAGAGCTCCCAGCCGCCGAGCCGTGGATCCGAGCAAGTCCCAGCGGGCGGGGTCGCCGGTGAGGAAAAGGTATCCGCAGGGCATGAATGCGGGGTCCACGCCGAAGGCTTCTTCGAAGCGGTCGAAGACCTCACGGGAGTATAGCGAGAATCGAACGTTGATGTCCGTCGAGAACTGGGTCCGGAGGCCTCCCAGGCACTTGGCGGTGGTTCCTCCGCCCAGAAGGCCGCGTTCCAGAACAACCACCGTGCCGGCCTTCCGGAGAGCCAGGTGGCAGGCGATGCTCACGCCGATGATCCCGCCGCCCACGATCACCACATCGGCGCGACGCGGCAGTTCGTGTTTCAAAAGGCATCCCTTTCCGCAGCCGCTGGAATCGAATGTTCGCCCCTTTCGGTGGCGCCGTCCGCCCTTCGACCGAACGAGACGGGTCCATCCGTCGGGGGTTCGTCATGTTTTCTCAGCTGAACCGCTGCCGTGTCAAGATCGTCCGACTCAAGTTGACTGCCCCGATTTCAGGTTCTGTGGTATCTTAAGCGGCCGAAAGACCCTCGGCTCTGCAGGTCCAGCGGTTGTCTCATGCGGGAAAGGCTCCATGATCACCTTCGAGAAAGCCAACAAGTGGTTCGGGTCGCTGCACGTATTGAAGGACATCGACTTTCGGGTGGCGCCGGGCGAAGTGGTGGTGATCTGCGGCCCGAGCGGGTCGGGGAAGAGCACGCTGCTTCGCTGCATCAACAAGCTGGAATCCATCCAGTCGGGGCGGATCGTGGTGGACGGCATGGATCTCAATGACCCGGGAACCGATCTTACCCGCCTGAGAGCCGAAATCGGTTTTGTCTTTCAGCAGTTCAACCTGTATCCGCACATGACGGCCCTGGAAAACATCGTTCTGGCGCCCATGAAGGTCAGGGGAATGGCCCGGTCCGACGCCGAGTCCTTGGCGCTGGAAATCCTCGACAAGGTGGGCATCCGCGGCAAGGCGTCCCAGTATCCTTCCCAGCTCTCGGGAGGCCAGCAGCAGCGGGTGGCCATCGCCCGGGGGCTCGCCATGCGCCCCAAGATCATGCTTTTCGATGAACCCACCTCGGCCCTGGATCCGGAGATGATTTCCGAAGTCCTGGATGTCATGAGGCACCTGGCCTACGAAGGCATGACCATGGTGGTGGTGACCCACGAAATGGGCTTCGCGCGGGAAGCGGCGCATCGGATGGTCTTCATGGACGAGGGGCGAATCGTGGAGAGCGGACCGCCCGACGAGTTTTTCACGAGCCCTCAGAATGAACGCACGCGGACCTTTCTCAGCAAGATATTGAGCCATTAGGGGGATGCGCTGCGGGGTGGCCGGGGTGGATTGTTTCTTTGAAAAGTCGGGCGATAAGGTGTAATTTGCCGGGGATCGGCGGATTGGAGAGATTCAGCCGTTTTCGAACGGAGGCGGCGCTACGGGGCTAGGGCCGTGATCCTGTGAATCGAGAGGGGGAGGTACGGATGAAGATCGCGATTCAACCCGCACGACCGGAGCAGCGGCGCGACAGGCCTGCAGACGACAAGCTGGTGTTCGGCAAGAACTTCAGCGACCACATGTTCCTCATGGACTACCGGGAAAATGGAGGGTGGCGAGATCCCAGGGTGGTGCCTTACGATAAGCTGGCCATGGATCCGGCGGCCATGGTGCTCCACTACGGCCAGGGTATCTTCGAGGGGCTCAAGGCCTATCGCTGCCCCGACGGACGCATCCACCTCTTTCGCCCTGAAAAGAACATGGAACGGTTCAATCGGTCGGCGCGCCGCATGTGCCTGCCCGAGGTGGACCCGCAGCTGCATCTGGAGGCCGTGGAGGCCCTGGTTCGGATCGATGCGGAGTGGATCCCGCGGAGTGTGGGTTCCTCGCTTTACATCCGGCCCACCATGATCGCGACCGAAGCGGCGCTGGGCGTGCGCCCGGCTCATGAGTGCCTCTTCTACATCATCACCGGACCCGTAGGTGCCTATTATCCCGAGGGGTTCAATCCGGTGAAGATTTATGTTTCGGACGAGTACGTGCGGGCCGTGCGGGGCGGCGTGGGGGAAGCCAAAACCATGGCCAACTACGCGGCGAGCCTTTACGCCCAGGAAATCGCAAAGAAAAAAGGCTTCACCCAGGTGCTCTGGCTCGATGCCGTGGAACGGCGCTACGTGGAGGAAGTGGGGACCATGAACATCTTTTTCCGGATCGACGACGAACTGGTGACCCCGCCGCTCACCGGGAGCATTCTTCCGGGCGTCACCCGCGATTCGGTGATCCAGCTGGCCAGGCACTGGGGAATCAAGGTGAGTGAGCGGCTCATCAGCATCGACGAGGTGATGGAAACCATCGCGACCGGGGCCATGAAGGAGATCTTCGGAGCCGGCACGGCGGCTGTCATTAGCCCGGTCGGTTCTCTTTCCTACAAGGAAAAGACTTACAAGGTCCAGGACGGCGGCGTGGGCGAATGGTCCCGGCGGCTCTTCGATGAAATCACGGGCATCCAATACGGTGAAAAGGAAGATCCCTTCGGCTGGGTGAGGGAAGTCAAGCCATGAGGGGGTCGGTCCGCCCGCTGGTTCGGCCGTCGTCGAAATGTAACGGGCAAGGGGTTGAATTCCATTCAGCAGGTGGTTATCTAAGGGCCAGGTAGGCCGACATCATGTCGCCTTCTCCTAACCCCTCCTTGGCCTGCCCGGTTTGACCCCTCCAGCCGGGCAGGTTCTTTTTTGACCTAAAGCTTCACCTGTTCCACCGTCACGATGTTTTCGTGGCTGCGCAGGACCTCCAGGACTTCCGGGGGAGCTTCTTCGTCCAGTCGGATGATGGCCACAGCCTTTCGGTGATCGGGGGTGCGGCTGAGGTGCATGTTGGCGATGTTCAGTCGGTGTTGGCCGAGCGTTGTCCCGATGAACCCGATGACGCCGGGCTTGTCCAGGTTCTGGATGATCAGGTTGATTCCTTCCAATTCCGCTTCCAGCCGGTAGGAATGAAACCGAACCAGCCGGATTTCGTTCCCCGGGAAGACCGCCCCGGTGGCCGAACTCTTCCGCCCACGGCCTTCCGCCGTGACGCGGATGAGTCCCGTGTAGCCTTGCGTTTCCGATGTGGTTGTGGCGGACAGTTCGATCTTTCTTTCCTTCAAAAGCAGCGGCGCGTTGACCAGGTTCACCTTTTCGGCCAGGACGGGATCCAGGATGCCCTTGGCGATGGTCTGAGTGAGCGGCTGGAGCGGAACGTCAGCCAGGTCGCTGCCGCTGTATTCGATTTCGATCCGTTCGATGGGACTCACCAGCTGTCCCTGGAGCGACCCCAGCCGTTCGGCCAATGCCAGATAAGGGCGGATCTTCTCGTAGGCCCTCGGGCTGATGGACGGAAAGTTCACGGCGTTTCGGATGATGCCGTGCTTCAGGTAATCGACGATCTGGGACGCGATGGCCTTGGCGACGTTTTCCTGGGCCTGGTAGCTGGAGGCGCCGAGGTGCGGCGTGAAGATGACGTTTTCCAGGGTGAGGAGGGGGTGCCCTTCGGGAGGCTCCTCGGCGAAGACGTCCAGGGCGGCTCCCGCCACGTGGCCCGAAACCAGGGCGTCGAAGAGCGCCGCTTCGTCGATGAGGCCGCCGCGGGCGCAGTTGACGACCCGCACGCCTTTTTTCATGAGCGCGATGGTTTCGGCGTTGACCATGTTGCGGGTTTCCGCGGTGAGGGGCGTGTGGAGCGTGATGAAGTCGGAGCGGCGGAAGAGTTCCTCGAGGGGGACCCATTCGGCTCCCAGGATGGCGGCCGTTTCGGGGGTGATGTGGGGGTCGTGGGCGAGAACGTTCATCTTCAGGCCCAGGGCGCGGTCGGCCACGATGGAGCCGATCTTTCCCAGTCCGACGATCCCGAGGGTCTGCTGGTAGAGTTCCGTCCCCATGAAGCGTTTCTTGTCCCAGCGTCCTTCCCGGAGCGACTGGGTGGCCTGGGGGATGTGACGGGCGAGCGCCAGCATGAGGGCGATGGTGTGCTCGGCTGCGGCCATGGCGTTGGCTCCGGGCGTGTTCATGACGAGCACGCCCCGGGCGCTGGCCGCGTTCACGTCGATATTGTCGACGCCGGTTCCGGCACGCCCCACCACCTTGAGCTTCGGAGCGCGCTCCAAGAGGGCCGCCGTTACCTTCGTGCGGCTCCGGACGATCAGGGCTTCGCAGCCGGCAGCGAGTTCCGCGACTTCTTCCGCAGAAGGTGAAGGCGGAGCCAGGACTTCGAACCCCTCTTCCTTTTCAAAGATCTCCAATCCGCAGGCGTGCAGTCCGTCGCAAACCAAGACTCGCATGGCTTTCCTTTCCTGTCTGCCTCGAATTCCCTGCTGCGTGCAAGGCTCTTGGCCCTTTTGCGGGTAGCTCGAGGGTGCCTTCCAGCGACCTCGCCATGGCAGGCCGCGTCGACTCCGGCGCCTCAGCCCAGGTAGGCCTTTCGGATCTCCGGATTCTCAGCCAGGTCCGCGGCGGGGCCCTCCATGACGATCTGGCCGGCTTCCATCACATAGGCTCGGTGCGCGTAGCGGAGCGCAAGGTGAGCGTTTTGCTCGACCACGAAAATGGTGGCGCCGGCTTCGTTGAGCTCTCTCAGCACCCGGAAAAGTTCCTGCATGAGGAGCGGGGCCAGGCCCATGGACGGTTCGTCCAAAAGAATGACCTGGACGCCGCTCATGAACGCCCGGCCCATGGCCAGCATCTGCTGTTCCCCGCCGCTCAGCGTGTCCGCCCGCTGATCCTTTCGGTCCGCCAATCTCGGGAAAAGGCTGAACACCCGTTCGTAGTCTCTTTCGATGCGGCCTGGGTCTTTCCGCGCGTAAGTGGCGAGCCGCAGATTCTCCATCACGGTCAGGTTCCCGAAGATGTGCCGGCCCTCCGGAACCAGCCCCATGCCCAGCCGGGCCACCACCTCGTGAGGCGGCACGGTGAGCAGATCCGTGCCCTTGAAGCGGATCTCCCCCCGGGTCACGACGGGACCTTCGGGAGGCGGCAGCCGCATGATGCTCAGCAGGGTGGTCGTCTTACCGGCGCCGTTGGCTCCAAGCAGCGCCACCATTTCGCCTTCGTTCACATGGAAGGAGACGCCGTGGAGTGCCTCGATGTTTCCGTAGCGGACGTGCAGATCGCGGACTTCAAGCATGAGACAATTCTTCACTTCCCAGGTAGGCCTGGATGACGCGGGGATGCCGTTTGACGTCCTCGGGGGTGCCTTCAGCGATGGTCTCTCCAAAATCCAAGACCTTCACCCGCTCGCAGATGCTCATCACCACGCGCATGTGGTGCTCGATGAGCCAGACGGTGAGTTTGAACTGGTTTCGAATCCAGGCGATCAGTTCGATGAGCGAGCCGATTTCACCCGGGTTCATGCCGGCCGCTGGTTCGTCGAGCAGCAGCAGTTTGGGCCGCACCGCCAGGGCCCTCCCGATTTCCACCCGGCGCTGGAGGCCGTAGGGGAGGTTCTTGGGGAGTTCTCCGGCATAATGGCGCAACCCCAGAAGCTCTAGAAGCTCTTCCGCAGTTTTTCGCACTTTCCGTTCGTTTTCCCGGTATCTCCCGGAGCGCAGAATCGCATCCAGCAGGCCGTAGCTCAACAGGTAATGCTGGGAGATGCAAAGATTTTCGAACACGGTGAGTGTGTTCCAAAGCCGGATGTTCTGGAAGGTCCGGGCGATGCCGAGACTCGTCACGCGGTGGGGGCGAAGGCCCGCGATGTTACGGCCGGCAAGAAGGATTTCCCCTTCCGTCGGCTGATAGAAGCCGCAGGCCAGGTTGAACACGGTGGTTTTTCCGGCGCCGTTGGGTCCGATGAGCCCGAGCAGTTCACCGCCTTCGAGCTTCAGGTTGAACTTGTAGACGGCCCGGAGCCCTCCGAAGAAGTGGGTCAGGTTCTTGATTTCCATCAGAGCCATTCAGACGTGCCTTTCCACGGGACGAAACCATCGACGCAGGCGCGGGAAGATATCCGTCAGTTCCCGGTGGCCCATGAGGCCTTCGGGGCGGAACATCATGAGCAGGATGAGAAGTAGGGGGATCACGACCCACTTGTAGAGTTCGAGCGGTCGGAGTAGTTCCAGCAGCACCGTGAAAAAAACGGCGCTCAGGACCGAGCCGCTCAGCGACCCCATGCCGCCCAGGTAAACCATCACCATGACTTCGGTGGATTTCATGATGGTGAAGGTTCCGGGATTGATGTAGCCCAGGATGTGGGCGAAAAGTCCTCCCGCGATGCCCGCCAATCCCGAGGACAGCATGAAGGCGATCACCTTCATACGCCGGGAATCGACGCTCATCATCTCGGCGGCGATCTCGTCGTCGCGGATGGCGACGATGCCCTTCCCGTAGGTGGAATTCACGAAACGATGGATCACCCACAGGCAGAATCCCACCGAAGCCAGAATCCAGATCATCACCCAGGGGACGGCCGCAACCTCGTTCATGGCGTTCACCACCTTCCTCATGCCCATAAAGCCGCGCGCCCCGCCGATCACCTGGATGTTTTCGATGGAACTCTTGACGATGTAGTTGACGGCCAGCGTGATGATGGCCAGGTAGTCCCCCCGGGTGCGAAAGGACGGGACCGCCACGAGCAGTCCCGCGACGGCCGCCGCCAGGCCGCCCAAGAGCAAGGTGACGGGAAAGAGGTAGACCGCGCCGGCGGGATTCATGGCGGGCTCGCCGAAGACCCTGTCCGGGGCGAACAGCCACATGTTGAGCACCGACGTGACGTAAGCCCCCACCGCCATGAAGCCCGCGTGACCGCAGGAAAATTCGCCCATGTAGCCGTTGATCAGGTTCAATGAGCTGGAAAGGATGATGTTGACGCCGATGTACATGAGAACCAGCTGAATGTAGGCGTTGACAAGCTCGGCGTGGCAGATGCCGACGATTGCGGCAGAAACGGAGGCGAACAGGAGGAAGCTGGAATACCGCTGCATGGCGTTCACCCACTCAGACCTTGGTCGTCCGGGCGATGCCGAAAAAGCCCGTCGGCCGGATGCTCAGGAAAATCAGAAGGATGGTGAAGGCGATGAGGTCTCGCAGGGTGGACGGAAAAACGGCGGCCACGAAGATTTCCACAAACCCCAGAAGAAATCCGCCGGCGAAGGCTCCCCGGATTTCCCCGATGCCGCCGATCACCGCGGCGATGAACGCCTTCCAACCGATGAGCGCCCCCATGTAAGGTTCCAGGACAGGGTAGGCCGTCACAAAGAGAACCCCGGCCAAGGCCGCCATGGATGAGCCCAGAACAAACGTGAAGACGATCACCGTGTCCACGGGAATGCCCATGAGCGGAACCGCCATCCGGTCGTAGGAAATGGCCCGCATGGCCATTCCCAGCTTGGTCTTTCGAACGATGGTTTCCAGAAGGAAAAAGACCAGGAACGTGGTGATGATGACCAGGATCTTGACCAGGCTGATGCTCAAACCCCCGACCTTGAAAACCAGATCCGGAAGGAGTTCCGGAAAGCTTCGCCGGCTGGCCCCGAGAAGCGCCAGGTTCCCGTTTTCCAAGAGCAGGCCGCACATGAGGGCCGTGATGACCACGTAGAGCCGCGCTGCGCCCTTTCGGCGGAGCGGCCGGTAGGCGACCCGTTCCAGCGTGACGCCCACACCCGCGGTGAGGGCCATGGTGGCGAGCAGTGTGAAGATGAAAACAAGGGAGGGGGGAATGCCGGAAAGAATTCCCAGGCCGAAGTACTTTCCGAGCAGCAGGGACGCCACAAAAAAGCCGATGTAGGCTCCCACCATGAAAATGTCCCCGTGGGCGAAGTTGATGAGCAACAGCACCCCGTAGACCAGCGTGTAGCCGAGTGCGATCAGGGCGTAAAAGCTGCCCCACTGCAGTGCGTTCAACAGGTTTTGAAGAAAGGTTTCCACGCCGAACCGTCTTTCGTTGTCTTGTGGATCAAATCACCGTCAAGGCGGAAGCCCGAACACGTTCCGGCCGCCGCGTTTTCCCAACGGAGGGCAGGGCGGCGATTTCGATCCCATGATGAGCGAGCAAGCAGGGTGCGGGGAACGAAGAGGCCCGGCCGAGCCAAACCAACCGATTTCATGGATTGCCGGGCCCGTGTCGTTCCTTTGCAGATGGCCTGTCCGGCCGGTACGGGCGGCTGAGAGCCTGTCCAAAAACAAGCTCATGAAAGTCGGGCTCTGAGGTTCCTTGTTCCTGTGGGAGCGGCCTTGGCCGAGATGCGGATCGCCGGCAAGCCGGCTCCTATCAGGGCATGAGTCACTCCTTAAGTGCCGTTCGCGAACCGCCCCTACGCGAAAAAACGGACACTCAACCCCCAGAAGGGTGAAGGGCATTCCCAAAAAGCCGCTAAGGACAAACGGACTGGTAGAACTCGAATTCACCCTGGTCACTGATCTTCACGATCACGGCGCACTTGATGGGGTCGCCTTCCGGCGTAAAGGTCATTTTCCCGGTGATCCCATCAAAGTCTTTGATCTGGGCCAAGGCGTCCTTGACCGAATCCCGGTCCTTTTGAAGATCTCCGGACAGGCCGCCCGTGTTCTGGATCGCCTGCAGCAGGAGCCGAATGGCGTCCCAGGTCAGGGCCGCCACGTCGTCCGGAATGTAACCGTGCTTGGCGTTGTACTTTTCGATGAATTCCCTGGTGGCGCCCTTGGCTCCGGCGGCGGCGTAATGCGTGCTGAAGAAAAGGCCCTTGCAGTCGTCGCCGCACAGCGTCATCAGTTCCGCTGAGCCCCAGCTGTCACTTCCCATGATGGGCTTGTCCCAGCCCAGGCCGTGGGCCTGTTTCACGATGAGGGGCACTTCATCGTAATACTGAGGTGTGAAGAGCACGTCGGCGCCCGACTTGATGATGTTGGTGAGCTGGGCGCTGAAGTCGCGGTCTTTGGTGGTGAAGGTTTCGAAGGCCACCACGGAACCCGGCCCGTGGATTTCTTCAAAAGCCTGCTTGAAGAATTCGGCCAGCCCCTTGGGATAGTCGCTCGCGATGTCGTAAAGTACCGCCGCCTTCTTGGCACCGAACTCTTCCGTCACGAATTTCGCCGCAACCGGTCCCTGGAAGGGGTCCAGGAAGCAGGCGCGGAACACATACGGACGGTCCTTGGTCGTTTCGGGATTGGTGGACCAAGGGGAAATCATGGGAGTCTGAAAGGAGTTGGCGATTTCGCCAGCGGGGACGGCCTGCTTGCTCGCCTGAGGACCGATGATGGCGAGCACCTGGTCCTGGGTGATGAGCTTCAAAGCGGCGGCGGTCGCCGATTCGGCCTTGGATTCATTGTCTTCATAGATGAATTGAAGCTGGTAGGTTTCGTTTCCCACCTTGACTCCCCCGGCGGCGTTCACTTCTTCTTTGAGCATTTCCGCTGCGAACTTCGATCCTTCGCCCACCTTGGGGATATCTCCCGTTAGAGGAATATTGAAGCCGATCTTCAAGGTCTTCGCAGCCCCTGCGGGGCCTGAGGCCATGAGGACGGCGGCCAGGCACACGACGATCCTCAACACACTGCTTCGCATCGTTCTTTCCTCCTTGTTTGGATGGATTCGGGGTCAGAGCGCAAAGGTCAGCCGTATCGCAGAAAAAGTAGAGGATTCTATTAGCACACCGTCTTCCGTCTTTTCAATCAGTAAGGTTTGGGTGCCCCGTCGCTCCAAGGCTTCGCCCGCAGGCGGTCTCGCCTCCGCCGGGTCTCGACGCGGCAATGACCTGCAGGAGCCGTCCCGGCCCCGGCGGGAGGATCCCCGTGTGCAAGACATCAACAGGAGCGGACTTGGCCGCGAAAGGGCCGCCGGCGGCCGGCGGTTTGAATCCCGCCCGCCGCCTGAAGACCCATTCAGAGCGCTTCGAGCGCTTCGAGGGTTTCAGCCGGGTCGGGGCGGACCGTGTAGTCGGTGTTGATGGCCGCATGGCGGATGATGCCTTCCCGGTCGACGATCAGGCGGGCCGGCATGGGAAGGGTCCAGGAATCGTCTCCGTTGTAAAGAGGCAGATCGATCTTGAATTGCCGGTAGACCTCCTGGAGGTCCACCGGAAGTTGGAAGCGCAGTCCGTAACGGGCGGCCGTTTCGTTTCCGGGATCGCTCAGAAAAACCGTGGAAAGACCTTTTGCTTCGGCCATGGCCCGGTTGTGCCGGGGTCGTTGCGGCGAGATGAAAACGAGGGTCGCGCCGCGCTTTGTGAATTCTCCTTGGACTTCGGCAAGAGCTTCCAGCTCCAGGTTGCAGTAAGGTCACCAGCGTCCCCGGTAGAAACTCAAAACCACCGGGCCTCTCGCGAGCAGTTCCTTCAAGGTGACCGTCTTCCCATCCGTGTCCTGGAGTGAAAAATCCGGGGCGCGCTCACCCACTTTGACCGTTTGTTCCAGGATGCCGGAGCGGCGAAGGTCTGCGGTCGCCCGGTGCATGACGTCCACGGCGTCCTTCGGGGCCTTGGCCTCGAAGCCTTGTTTCAATTGGTCGAGCTTTTCCTGCAGTTTCATGGGGGCCTCCTCGCTGTGTTCTCGGGTTATGGGGCTCAACGGGATGGCGGGGATTTCACCGCCTCGGGGCCGGGAATCGATGGGACTTCGCCTGGCGCTTCAAGAAGCATAACCGAAGGAGAGGACGCGCAACACCCCCGGAAATCATGGGGAGGCAAAAGGCGGGGATGCGGTGCGGGGTCCGGCCCGCGGGACACGGCGTCCGCAACCGCGGGCCCCCCGCCTTGTCAGCGGATGTCGGCGTGATACTCCTGCAGCGATTTCACTTGCGTCTGGCCCCGCTTCCAGGCTTCGATCCCCCGCGCGGCAGCCACGGCGGCGGCCACCGTGGTGATATACGGCACCTTGTACTTGACCGCCGCTTTGCGAATGTAGCTGTCGTCGTATTCACTCAGTTTGCCGCTGGGGGTGTTGATCACCAGGTGGATTTCCCCGTTCTTGATGGCATCCACGATGTTGGGCCGGCCTTCGTGCATCTTGTCGATGGGTTCCGTCGCCAGCCCGTTTTCCGAAAAGAACCGGTGCGTGCCGCGGGTGGCCCGGATCCTGAACCCCATCTGTTCGAAGCGTCTGGCCACCTCGAGCGCCGAAGGCTTGTCGCGGTCGGTGACCGTGAAAAGCACGCATCCTTCCAGCGGGAGGTGCTGCATGGCGGCTTCCTGGGCCTTGTAGAAGGCGGGGCCGAAGGAACCCGCGAGTCCGAGTACTTCTCCGGTGGAACGCATTTCCGGACCCAGCACCGGGTCCACTTCCGGAAACATGTTGAAAGGAAACACCGCTTCCTTGACGCCATAGTGAGGGATCGCCGGAGTTTCCTTGAGTCCCAGGTCGCCGAGTTTTCTCCCCAGCATGACCTGGGTGGCGAGGCGCGCCATGGGGATCTTGCAGACTTTGGAGACCAGCGGGACGGTCCGCGAGGCGCGCGGGTTCGCTTCCAGAACGTAAACGGTGTCTCGGGCGACGGCGTACTGGATGTTCATGAGTCCCACCACGTGGAGTTCCGTCGCGATCTTTCGCGTGTATTCCCGGATGGTTTCCAAGTGGCGTGCGGGGATGCTGATGGGTGGGATCACGCAGGCGGAATCTCCGGAATGGATGCCCGCCCGTTCGATGTGTTCCATGACGGCGGGCACGAAGGCGTCGGTACCGTCGGCGATGGCGTCGGCTTCGGCTTCGATGGCATCTTCCAAGAACTTGTCGATGAGGATGGGCCGGTCCGGAGTGACGCCCACCGCCGCCTCCACGTATTCGCGAAGCATCGCTTCGTCGTGGACCACTTCCATGCCGCGTCCGCCGAGCACGTAGGAGGGTCGTACCATGAGTGGGTAGCCGATCCTTTCCGCCACCTGGAGCGCCTCTTCCAGCGAGCTGGCCAGTCCCGATTCCGGCATGGGAATTCCCAGCACCTCCATCCGCTGTCGGAAGCGGTCCCGGTCTTCGGCCAAGTCGATGGCGTCGGGGCTGGTCCCGATGATCTTCACGCCCGCATCATAGAGTTCGCGGGCGATGTTGAGCGGCGTCTGGCCGCCGAACTGGACGATCACGCCTTCGGGTTTCTCCTTTTCGTAGATGGCGAGCACGTCTTCGACGGTCACGGGTTCGAAGTAGAGCTTGTCGGACGTGTCGTAGTCGGTGGAAACCGTTTCGGGGTTGCAGTTCACCATGATGGATTCGAAGCCTTCATCGCGGAGCGCGAAGGCGGCGTGGACGCAGCAGTAGTCGAATTCGATCCCTTGCCCGATTCGATTGGGGCCGCCGCCCAGCACCATGATCTTGGGCCGATCGCTGGTGGTGACTTGATCCGGTGCGTTATAGGAAGAATAGTAGTAGGCGGCGTTTTCCACACCGCTTACCGGAAGGATCTGCCAGCCCTGGACGATGCCCGCCGCCTTCCGCTGGTTACGGATGGCCTGTTCCGTGGTCTCGAGGAGCATCGCCAGGTAGCGGTCGCTGAAGCCGTCCTGTTTGGCGCGCCGGAGCAGGTCGTTGGGAAGGCTCGCGCCGCGGTGGGCGAGGATGGCTTCTTCCAGCGTCACCAGTTCGCGCATCTGTTCGATGAACCACGGTTTGATGTGGGTCTTTTCATGAAGCGTTTCGAGGGTGGCGCCTTTTCTCAGGGCTTCGTACATGAGGAACTGCCGCTCGCTGCTCGGGGTTCCGAGCCGTTCCAGGAGTTCATCCAAAGGCTTGGCATGAAAATCCCTGGCGAAGCCCAACCCGTGGCGGTCGATTTCCAGGGAGCGGATGGCTTTCTGCAGCGCTTCCTTGTAATGCTTCCCGATGCTCATCACTTCACCCACCGCCCGCATCTGTGTTCCCAGGCGGTCTTCGGCGCCCTTGAACTTTTCGAAGGCCCAGCGGGCGAATTTCACCACCACGTATTCCCCCCAGGGCTCGTACTTTTCGAGCGTCCCCGCCTTCCAATACGGGATTTCATCGAGTGTCAGGCCTCCGGCCAGCATGGCGGAAATGAGGGCGATGGGAAAACCGGTGGCCTTGGAAGCTAGAGCGGAGGACCGGGATGTCCTGGGGTTGATCTCGATCACCACCACCCGCCCCGTCCGAGGATCGTGGGCGAACTGGATGTTGGTTCCACCGATCACCTCGATGGCTTCCACGATGGCGTAGGAAAAGTCCTGAAGGCGCTTCTGGAGGGCGGGGTCGATGGTGAGCATGGGGGCTGTGCAGAAGGAGTCGCCGGTATGGACTCCCATGGCGTCCACGTTTTCGATGAAGCAGACCGTGACCCGCTGGTTCCTGGCGTCACGAACCACTTCCAGTTCCAGCTCTTCCCATCCGAGTACCGATTCTTCGACCAGGATCTGCCCGACCAGGCTGGCCGAAATGCCGCGGCTTGCCACCGTCTGCAGTTCTTCCACGTTGTAGACCATCCCGCCGCCGGTTCCGCCCAGGGTATACGCCGGCCGGATCACCACCGGGTAACCCAGTTCCGCCGCGATGGCCTCGGCTTCCTCCACGCTGAAGGCTGGCCGGCTCCGCGGCATTTCGATCCCCAACCGATCCATGGTTGCCTTGAACGCGATCCGGTCTTCACCTCGTTGGATGGCGTCCGCCTGAACGCCGATGATTTTCACGCCGAAGCGGTCGAGAACACCCTTCCGGTGGAGCTGGGCGCTGAGATTCAACGCGGTTTGGCCGCCCAGGTTGGGGAGGATCGCGTCCGGGCGTTCCTTTTCGATGATCTTTTCCAGGGATTCCAGGGTGAGCGGTTCCAGGTAGGTGACATCCGCCATTTCGGGGTCCGTCATGATGGTGGCCGGATTGGAATTGACCAGAACGATTCGGTAGCCGAGTCTGCGGAGCGCCTTGCAGGCCTGGGTGCCCGAGTAGTCGAATTCGCACGCCTGGCCGATGACGATCGGCCCGGACCCGATGATCATGACCTTGTGGATGTCGTCTCTTTTCGGCATGGGAAACCACCTTTCTGCAGCGAGGTCTTGGATGGAATCGATGGAATAAGTGAAACTCAAGGGAGACCTTGGAACCGACGGGGCCTCAAAGGCGCGTCGATCATAGCGGAACAAGGACCGGATGTACAGTCCCGGGACAGAAGGGGGCCAAGAGGGGGGATCCGTGCCTTCAGTGTGACTGTTATAGCGGACGCGCCGGGGGTGACGCCTCAGCCGGGCACACGGGGTTTGCTCGTTGGGGCATGCTCGCGCAACGGGGCGTCGGCCGCCGCATCGCAGCGAGTTTCAACCGGTCTGGACGAAGTTCCGGCCGGCCTGGCGGCATTCATCCAAAGCGGCGGGGTGATTTTGGATGTCGCCCTTGTGTTCGATCTGTCGAAAACAGAGTTCCCCTGTGTAATCCACGTCCAGGGCGTCGAAGAAATACTGAAGGGTCAGGGCGGCGCAGTGGAAGAGGCGCTTACCGCGGGTGGCTCCGGCGCTCAGGAGAAACCCCTTTCGTGCGGAGCGCCGCGACGGCCGTTCTTCGCGCTTTTCCAGTTCACGGCGCATGTAACAGGCCTGGGAACGGTCGATGAGGAGCTTCAGCTGTCCCGTAACGCCGTAAAAGTAGATGGGGGAGGCCACGACGATCCGGGGGGTGGCTTCCAGGAGGGGGTAGACGTCGGTCATGGCGTCTTCCACCACGCATTCGCCCGTTTCGTCGCAGCCCCCGCAGCCGATGCAGCCCTGCATCCTGAGCCGGCGCACGTAGACCCGGATCGGTCGAGCTCCCGCCGCTTCCGCTCCTTCGAGAAACGCGTCCAGCATGGTGTCCGTGTTCCCCCCTTTTCGAGGTGACCCGTAAATTCCGAGAACGTCCATGTCGGGAACTCCTTGTGGGATGATCGGATGACTGCCGGCCGGCCTTCGATGCGGTGTGGCCAAGGACCGCGCCGGCCGTTATTCCAAGACATCTACACGATAAAGGCCTCGATGCCGCATCGATCCCGTTTCCCTCAGCGCGGGGCACTCAGAACCGGCACGCTTCATCGGCAAAGGGAAAGCGGCATTCGGTGTCGAGTGTCCCGATGTAGTCTTCGATGCGGGAGAGTCCCAAGAAGCGGAGAACGCGTTCCATGCCGTCGAGGATTTCCATGGTGGCCGTAGGTCGGACGAAGTTGGCCGTCCCCACCTGGATCGCGCGGGCGCCCACCAGCAGAAATTCCATGGCATCCACGGCGCTCGCGATGCCGCCGATGCCGATGACCGGGCAGCGGACGCTCCGAACCGTTTCGTAGACACACCGGAGCGCGATGGGCTTGATGGCGGGTCCGGAAAGGCCCCCCACGAGGTTCGCCAGCTTGGGGCGGCGCGAAAAGACGTCCACGGCGAGTGCCGATACGGTGTTGATGCAGGAAACGATATCGGTTCCGGCGGCTTCCACGGCCTTTGCCACGGCGGCGATGGACGTGACGTTGGGGGTGAGCTTGGTGATCAGGGGGAGCCGCGTCGCCCGCCGCACCTTTTCCACGAGGCGCCCCGCCATGGCCGGGTCGGCTCCGAAGGCCATGCCGCCTTCCTTGACGTTGGGGCAGCTGATGTTCAGTTCCAGGGCGGCGATCCCGGCGATGCCGTCCAGTCGGGAGGCCAGCTCAACGTATTGATCCGCCGTGTTTCCCAGGATGTTGACGATCACGGGCACCCGGAGCGACTGAAGGACGGGGAGCTTTTCTTCCAGAAATTTCTCGACGCCCACGTTTTCCAGCCCGATGGCGTTGATCATTCCCGAGGGGGTTTCGACGATCCGGGGCGGCGGGTTGCCCGCACGCGGCTCCAGCGAAATCCCCTTGACCACCAGGGCCCCAAGCCTGGTGAGATCGACGAAATCGGCGTATTCTTGCCCGTAGCCGAAGGTGCCGGAAGCCACCAGCACGGGATTGGCCAGGGTCAACGGTCCTAGACGCACACGAAGGTCGGTGGCGTGACCGGCGGCGGCTGCATCTTGTTCCATCGAATCGATCCTGCCTCGAAGATGGGTCCGTCTTTGCACACATGAACATAACGGTCGGCGTTCGGAGCCTTCGGATCGGGCGCGGGAAGCGCGCAACCGAGGCAGGCGCCCAAGCCGCAGGCCATGAGGGATTCCAAGGACAGTTGGGCCGGTGTTCCTTGGGAGAGTGCCCACTGGGCCATCACGAATTGCATGGGGAGGCTTCCGCAGGCATAGATGGCGGCCGGGTGCCAGCGGTCTTTTTCCAGAACGCGGCGGAAGAGGTCGACCACGGTGCCGCAGAAACCCGCGGTTCCGTCGTCGGTGCTTCGATGAACGGTGAGGTTGAGTTCCGAAAAAGTGCTTTCCGGAAGCATTTCGGCGGCGGTTCGGGTGCCGTAGAAGAAGCGGATGTCGCCCGCGCCCCCGAAGGCGGTCCGTTTCGCCAGCTGATGCAGGAGTTCGTAAAGCGGGGCGACTCCGATTCCGCCTCCGACGACGGCCACCGGTCCCGGACGGTCCGGCGGGCGGAAGCCGTTTCCAAGCGGCCCCACGACGCTCACACGCGATCCTTGCCGCGTCTGGGAAAGCCACCAGGTGCCGCGGCCCACCACGCGGTAGAGGATTTCAAAGACCGCGCGTTCGGGATGGATGCGATGGAAGGAAAAGGGGCGGCGGAGCAGCGGGTCCGTGCCTTCCCGGATTTGGAGCATCACGAACTGGCCCGCCCGGGCTTCCGTCGCGATCCGCGGGCATTCCAATACAAGACGCCAGGTAGCTTCGGCGACTCCTTCGTTAACGAGAATCCGGGCTTCTTCGTGGTATTTTCCCATGATCGTGCTTTCAGCTTTCGCGGCGCCAGCCCACGACGGCGGCCATGCGGCCGGTGGTGCGCTCCCTGCGGTAACTGAAAAAGTCCTGCGCCTCGCAGACGGTGCATCGGCCGGCGATCTCGATCCTTTGGGGGAGCAGACCCGCGTCGACCAGTTGGCGGCGGCTGATGGCCCAAAAGTCAAAGAAATTCGGGGCGGTTCGGAATGGGAGGAACGACGGGGGCAGTTCTCTTGGATGGTTGACGAATTCGGCGCAGCATGGGCCCAGCGACGGGCTGACGGCGGCGACCAGCCGCCGCGGGTCGCATCCGAATCTTTCTTTGAGGAAGCGGACGGTTTTGGGGAGGATCTCTTTGACGCTTCCGCGCCAGCCGCAGTGGACGTTGGCTGCGATCCGCTTGTCCGGGTCCGCGAGGAAGACCGCTTGGCAGTCGGCGATCTTGATCATGAGGCCGACGCCCGGAAGGCGCGTCACCAAGGCGTCGCCGGGCGGAGCCGGCACGAAAGGGCGACCCGGATCCCGGGTTCCGAAGAGGCTTTCGTCCACGACCTGGATCTCCGTTCCATGGACCTGCGGAGACGAGACCAGGTGGTCGAAACCCAGGAACCTCTTGATACGAAGCAGATTTTCATTCACGTGCTCGGGGCGGTCGCCGTTGGTCCAGGCTGTGTTCAACGTGGCGTATGGCGGAAGGCTCACACCGCCGTGGCGGGTGAAGACCCCGTGGGTCAGGCCGTCCAGTGCCTCGAGCAGGCGATAGGTGATGGGTGCGGGTTCTGCGGGAGTCGGCATGGAGCGCTCGTTGTGGTTCCGCATCGGGGTCTTGGGGAAGTCACGCCGAAGGCGTGGTGGTTGGCGACACCAACGGCTGGCTCCGCCGTCGGGGCGAACCGACTCCACCGGGCTTGGTACCGTTCCAAGGCGCCTTCCCGCCTGCGTGTCCGTGACGGGAATCGCGGACACTTGTCTATAGCACGAACGCCCGCGCGCTCAAAGGTTTTGTCCCATTTCGTTGACAGATTCCCCCCGATGGTTACTCTTTAGCGGAACGCAAACCGCTCCAAGGCGCCCAAATTCAGGCGAAGCCGGACGCGACGGACCCATGGAAAGGGCATCCCGGGTTCGCCGGCTTTCCTCGTCGGCCCGGCCGCGATGATCCTCGAAAAGGATGGAGTGCGAGCGATGCAACAGGTCAAGGAATGTTCCAAAGTCACCATCGATTTCAAGCTCAGGACCACCTCCCGTGACGGTACGGTGTCCGAGTCGCCGCCGGGGACATGCAGTTTCGTCTATGGAGTGGACGTTCAGTATCCTTCTGTGGAAGCGGCGCTTCTCAACAAGAAACCCGGGGACCGGGTGCAGGTGTACGTGCCTCCGGAAGAGATTTTCGGGCAGCACGATCCGGAGCTGGTGCGCGAGCTGCCCCGTTCCGACTACAGAGAGGAACGTTTGCGGGCCGGCAAGGTCTATCGAGAAATGAAAAATCGGTGCCTGATCGAGTTTCTGGTGAAGGAGATTCGAGAGGAAACCATCATCGCCGATTTCAATGATCCTCGGGCGGGTGCCTGGGCGGAATTCGACATCGTGGTGAAAGAGGTGCGCGAAGCGACCCCGGAGGAAATGAAGCCCTCGTGCGCCAGAGGCTGAACGGTTTTTTCTGCTTGACAAGATCGAAGGGATGCAGGTACCAGCCAGGAAAAGGGCAGCGTATGGGTTCGGCCGGAAGCGACCGAGGCCGACCGGGCCGTTCGAGCGGACGACGTTGAGAGGAACGCATCCAGACATGGGGCAGATCCCGACCAGGCTGAGCTATCGGTATTATTACGGCTACAGCTATCCCAGGCGGCCTGCCCGGTCGTAAGATGACACTGCTTTCGAACCGTGGGCAGGCCGCAGATCCGGGCTTGCCCGCGGTTTTTGCGTTTCTTGGGGAGCCGTGGGTTTCGATCCACGGCTTTTTTTGTGGCGTACCTTCAAGACAAAGGGAGGCGGATCCATGGGACGGAGGCGTTTGAGGCAGGTTCTGGCGATCGGCGTTGCGGGAGCGGCCCTCATGGGCTGGATGCTGGGAATCGGTGCCCCGGGTTTCGCGGCGGAACCCTACAAGGTGGGAGCGGTCTTTTCGGTCACGGGGGTGGCTTCCTTCCTCGGAGAACCGGAGAAGAAGACGGCGGAGATGATTCGGGACGAAATCAACGCGGCGGGAGGCATCGACGGCCATCCCTTGGAACTGGTCCTCTATGACGACGAAAGCGATGCCACCAAGTGCAACTTGGCCGTGAAACGCCTCATCAAGCGCGACAAGGTGCCGGTCATTATCGGGCCCACCACCAGCGGCAACTCGCTGGCGGTGGTGAGCACCGTGGAAGCGGAAAAGGTTCCCCTGATTTCCTGCGCCGCCGTGGACGCCATTGTCAAGCCGGTGGAAGAACGGCGCTGGGTGTTCAAGGTGGCCGGTTCCGACACCCACGTGGTGGGCAAGATGTACGACTACATGAAAGCGAAGAACATCACCAAGATCGGGATCATGACGGTTTCCGACGCGTTTGGAGCGGGAGGCCGCGAACAGCTCCTTCGCATGGCGCCCGAATACGGGATCACGGTGGCCGCCGATGAGCGTTACGGTCCCAAAGATACGGACCTTACGGCGCAAATGACCAAGATCCGTGAAGCCCAGCCTCAGGCCGTCGTCAACTGGTCGGTGGGACCCACTCAGGTGCTTGCGGTGAAAACGTGGCGGGATCTGGGCATGCAGGACATTCCGCTCTTTCAGAGCCACGGGTTCGGCAACAAAAAGAACCTGGAACTGTGTGGTCCGGCGGCCGAAGGCGTTCTGCTGCCGCTCGCCCGGGTGAACATCGGGCCGCTCCTTCCCGACGATCAACCCCAGAAGCCGGTGATCATGGCCTACACCCAGGCCTATGAAAAGCGCTACGGGGAAAGCATATCCTCCTTCGGCGGCCATGCATGGGATTCGCTGCACCTGGCCGTGGAGGCCCTGAAAGCGGTGGGTCCCGATCCGGCCAAGATCCGCGGCTACCTTGAGTCGAGGCAGGGATTCGTGGGGCAGCACGGCATTTTCCATTTTTCGCCCACGGACCACAATGGGTTGAGCAAAGACGACCTGGAAATGGTCGTTGTGAAAGACGGGGACTGGTCCTTGGCGCCTTGGTGACCGAAGGGTCGGAGTCTCGGATCCTTCATCACAATCCTGGACGAGACCCGCCCCGGTGTGCTAAGGGCGGGTCGCTTCGGTTCGGTGCGGTGAGCCGAATTTAGGACCGACAGCCTCCGGGGAACCATGGAAGAGATCACCTTCACGTCGACACTTCTGCAGTATGTGGTGAGCGGGATGACCATCGGAGCCATCTATGGGCTGGTGGCCATCGGGTACAACATCATCTACAACGTGACCGAGATCATCAACTTCGCTCAGGGGGAATTCGTGATGCTGGGGGGGCTGTTTGCCGTCTTCTACCTGCAAGCCCTGCATCTTCCCCTGGCGCTCGCGTTTACGGCGGCGCTCGTCACGGTGGCGGCCGTGGGCATGGCGCTCGAACGCTACGTGATCCGCAAAGCCCGCCACGCCAGTGTTCTTTCCATGATCATCGTGACCATCGCCTTTTCCATCCTCCTCAAGGGTTCCGCCATGATGACCTGGGGCAAGGACCCCTACAGCCTTCCGGCGTTCACGCCCGGGGGTCCTTACAAGATCGCCGGCGCCACCCTCCAACCGCAGGCGCTCTGGGTGCTGGGGGTGAGCGCCCTGGTGGTGGTTCTCCTGACGGTGTTTTTCCGGCGTTCCTGTTACGGCAAGGCCATGCTGGCCTGTGCGGACAATCCCCATGCCGCCCGCATGGTGGGGATTCCGGTCCGGACCATGATTCTGCTGTCCTTCATGTTAAGCGCCGCCATCGGTGCGGCCGCGGGTGTCGCCATCACGCCCATCACCCTCATGGAATACGACCGAGGAGCATTGCTGGGCCTCAAGGGATTCGGGGCCGCGGCCCTGGGGGGACTCGGCCAGTTCGTGGGGGCGCTGGTGGCGGGGCTGGTCCTGGGGCTCGCGGAATCGCTCTGCGCCGGGTACCTCTCGTCCGGCTACAAAGACGCGGTGGCGCTGGTGCTCCTCATGCTCGTTCTCTTTTTCAAGCCGGAAGGGCTCTTCGGAAGCCGGGAAGCGGCGAAACTCAAGAGGTTCTGATCCATGCCCACGTCGGAACGCCGAAAGCTTTTCGCGTTTGCGGCCTTCATCGGGGTCTTCCCCTGGGTTGCGGGAAATCTGGACGCCGTCAGCCACTACGTGGACGTCATGATCTTTGCGGGCATCTTTTCATTGGTGACCCTCGGCCTGAGCCTGCTCATGGGGTTCGCCGGCCAGATTTCCCTGGCGCAGGCCGCCTTCTTCGGGATCGGAGCCTACGCTTCAGGCATTCTGACGTCGCGTTTCGGTTGGAATCCTTGGGCCGTCATGCCGGCAGGCGCGGCAACGGCGGCGGCCGTGGCCTGGCTGGTGGGCGTCCCGGCCCTCCGGCTCAAGGGCCACTACCTGGCCATGGCCACCCTGGGATTCGGGGTGATCGTCCATATCGTGCTCAACGAAGAAGTGGCCCTCACCGGCGGCCCGTCGGGACTGGTGGACATTCCGGGACTCAGCCTGGGGGCCTGGACCATCGATTCGGAATGGAGCTGGTACTACTTGGTGTGGGGTTTTGTCTTCCTGGCCCTGTTGTTCGCGTCGAACCTGCTCAGGTCTCGGGTGGGGCGCGCGCTCCGGGCCATCCACGAAGAAGAAAAGGCCGCGGAAGCCATGGGCATTCCCACCGCCCGCTTCAAGGTGCAAGTGTTCGTTCTGGGAGCCGTCCTGGCATCCATCGCCGGGAGCCTCTACGCGCACTACATGCGGTTTCTGAATCCCAGCACCTTCGACCTCATGTGGTCCATCCGATTTGTGCTCATGGTCATGATGGGTGGCATGGAAAGCCTCTGGGGCGCCCTGGTGGGGACCATCCTCCTCACCTTCGTGGGAAATGAATGGTTGCAGGTCTTCGCCGATTTTGAGATCTTGATCTACGGAGCGATCCTGCTGGCCATTGCGCTGTTCGCTCCCCAGGGGCTTGTTTCGCTCGTGCCCCGAAGCCTGTCTGTGGAACGCTGGAAGCGAAGGACTCGACCGAAAACCCCATGACGCCCACGACGCCCCATTCTCCCGCCGGTGACCCCTTGCTGCAACTGGTCGATATCCGGATGCATTTCGGAGGAGTCACAGCTCTCAAGTCCGTGAAGTACGATGTTCCCGAAGGCGTCATTCAATCCGTCATCGGTCCCAACGGAGCCGGAAAAACGACCCTGCTTCACTGCGTCAGCGGCCTTTTGGAGCCGAGCGGAGGCCGGGTGCTTTTCCTGGGAGAGGAAATCCAGGGGCGGCCGCCTCACCGGATCGCGCGGCTCGGGCTTTCCCGCACGTTTCAGCACGTGGCGCTTTTCCAGAAGATGTCGGTTCTCGAAAACGTCATGGTGGGGCGCCACCCGCGAACGCGGAGCGGGTTCTGGGCCGCCGGCCTACGCTGGCCCGGGATGATGTCCGAGGAACGGCGCATCCAAGAGGTGGCCGAAGCGACCCTGGCGTTCGTGGGTCTTTCGGAGCTGGCGGATCGGCCCGCGGGTTCCCTCCCGCTCGGCCAGCAGAAGATGCTGGAGATCGCCCGCGCCCTGGCCACGGATCCCCGCCTGCTCCTGTTGGACGAACCCGCAGGCGGCCTCAACACGCGGGAAACCGAGGAACTGGGGGGCCTCATCCAGAAGATCCGTGAAAAGGGCGTCACCATTGTCCTGGTGGAACACGACATGAACCTGGTGATGGAGATTTCCGACCGTATCGTGGTGCTCCACTACGGCCGGATCCTGGCTTCCGGTTCCCCGCGGGAGATCAAGGACAATCCCGAAGTGATCCAGGCCTATCTGGGCGAAGACTGGTCGGAAGGCTCCAGGGCTGCCGGGGTTCGGCCCCGGCATGAGTCTTCCCTGTAAGAAGCTGCTGCGCGGAGGCTTGTCCGGGCGCGATGATTGGACCGTCGCCTCACGATGTTCGACCACAGGTCCGGGATCGGCGGGGGCAGGCGTCAGGCGGGGGATCGCGCCGACGGCGTGGCCGCTTGCGATCCGGATCGCGGCAAGCTGCCGCACAAAACGTCCTTGTGGAACCACTTCCTGGAACGTTACCCGGCTGAAAGACCGCCGGCGGTTGTTGCCTCATGCTCAAAGTGACCAGCCTTCATACCTATTACGGAAACATCCACGCCCTCAAGGGCGTTTCCCTTCATGTGCAGCCCGGGGAGATCGTGGCCTTCATCGGGGCCAACGGAGCGGGAAAGACCACCCTGGTGCATTCCCTCTGCGGCTTGACGAAACCGCAGAAGGGACGGATCGAGTTCCTGGGAGAAGACGTCACGCAGGCCGCCGCGGAGGATCGGGTCCGAAAGGGCATGGCCCTGGTTCCGGAAGGGCGGCAGATCTTCGCCACTTTGAGCGTCGAAAGCAACCTGGAGATGGGAGCCTTCATCCACCGCAGGAACCGCGGGCGGATCCTCGCCGACATGGAGCAGCTTTTCGAACGCTTTCCGGTCTTGAAGGAACGACGACACCAGCTGGCGGGCACCCTGAGCGGCGGGGAGCAGCAGATGCTCGCCATCAGCCGGGCGCTCATGGCGCGACCGAGTTTCCTGGTGCTGGACGAACCCTCCATGGGGCTCGCTCCCTTGATCATCCGAGAGATTTTCAAAATCATCGAGGCATTGAGGCAGGAAGGGCGGACGATTCTTCTGATCGAGCAGAACGCCCGCGCGGCGCTCAGCATCGCCGACCGGGGCTACGTGTTGGAGACAGGCAAGGTGGTGCTGGAAGGCGACGGGCGGATGCTGCTCCAGCACCGGGAAGTGCAACGGGCCTACCTGGGAAAGGGCGCCCGGGACATCTGGGACGCGTGAGGCGGGTGCTCGAAGCGCCGCTTCGGAACGCCTTTTTCCAGGTTCAAGGATCCGTTCGCCGGCTTGGTCGGGGACACCCTCTGAGGAAAAGCCACGGCGGGAAGAAGAGCGAGGGAAAGCCATGACCCTGTGGGAACCGGAAAAGGAAAGCATGCCGCAGGAGGTGCTCCGGCATCTGCAGTTGGAGCGGCTGCAGGCCACGTTGAATCGCGTGGATCGGAACGTGGCGTTCTACCGGAGGCGGTTTCGGAACATCGGGTTCCTTCCCGAAGAGGACCTCACGGACCTGGCCGACCTGGAGCGGCTGCCCTTCACCACGCGCGACGATGTGAGCGGCAGTTATCCCTATGAAATGTTCGCCGTTCCACTCCGGGAAGTGGTACGCGTGCATTCGTCGTCCGGAACGTCCGTGAACCCCCGGGTGGTGGGTTACACGCGCCAGGACCTGGAAACCTGGGGCCATCTGGTGGCGCGCATCCTGTCGGCCGCCGGGGTCACCCGCGACGACGTGATCCAGGTCACCTTCGCCTACGGGCTGCTCACCGGAGGGCTGGGCATCCATTACGGAGCCGAGCGGCTGGGGGCATCGGTGCTTCCGACATCGGTGGGCAGGACGGAGCGCCAGATCAAGATCATGCAGGACTTTCGAACGACGGTCCTGGTCTCCACGCCGTCTTACGCGCTGGTCATGGCCGACCGCATGGCTCAGCTGGGTGTGGATCCCAAGCGATTGAATCTGAAGGCCTGCGTGTGCGCCGGTGAACCCTGGACGGAAGAGATGCGCCGCGAGATCGAGGAGCGGCTTTTCGTGCAGGCGACCGACAATTACGGGATCAGCGAAGTCATGGGACCGGGGGTTGCCGGAGAGTGTCTGGAAAAGAGCGGCATGCACCTCCAGGAAGACCACTTCCTGGTGGAAATCGTGGATCCCGCCACCGGCCGCGTGGCGGATCCCGGAGATCCGGGTGAACTGGTCATCACGACGCTCACCAAGGAAGCCTTTCCCGTCATCCGCTACCGAACGGGAGACCTCACCCGGCTGATCGCCGGCGAATGCCCCTGCGGCCGGACGTTCCGGCGGATCGGCCGAATCGAAGGCCGGTGTGACGACGTGGTGGTCATCAAGGGCATCAACATCATACCGGAACGGATCGGGGACATCCTGGAGCAGATCAAGGGCGAGCGGCCGGTTTATCAACTGGTGGCCGTCCGCCGGGGTCAACTGGACGATCTGGAAATCCGGATCGAGGTGACGGAAGCCTTCTTTTCGGACAGGATGCGAGAACAGCGGACGCTGGTGGACACCATGCGGCAGAAGGTGGCCAACTTTATCGGCATCTTTCCCAGGATCAAGTTGGTGGAACGAGGGAGTTTGGAAAGAGAACAGGGAAAGGTTAAGCTCTTTGTCGATCAGCGCGGCAACCGATGGGCGGATGGGTGAAACCCCGATGGGCCCGGGTGCCGTGGACGAGGACCGTGATGGTCCAAGAATGTCATGAGCATGGAGGATCCCCTGGATGCAGTCTCTACTGAGTGCGAAAAGCGACGGGAACCAGTTCCTGTTGGGAAACGAGGCCATCGTGCGCGGCGCCCTGGAAGGAAATGTGCGATTCGTGGCCGCCTATCCCGGTACTCCGTCCTCGGAAATCATCGATCGTTTCTTCGAGATCGGTGAAGCATCGGGCGTTTACGTGGAGTATTCGGTCAACGAAAAGGTGTCGGTGGAGACCGCCTGCGCGGCGGCCATATCCGGCCTGCGCAGCCTCTGTTCCATGAAGCACGTGGGGCTGAACGTGGCGGCGGACGCCTTCATGACCCTGGCCTACGTGGGCGTGAAGGCCGGGATGGTCATCGTCTGTGCCGACGATCCGTCGCTCCATTCGAGCCAGAACGAACAGGACAACCGTTATTACGCCAAGATGGGCAACGTGCCCATGCTGGAGCCGGCCACGCCTCAGGAGGCCAAAGACATGACGGCGGCCGCCTTGGAGCTTTCCGAGAATCATCGGATTCCTTGCCTGCTGCGGACCACCACCCGGGTGAATCACTGCCGGGGCGTGGTATCGGTCGGGGACCTGCCTTCCGTGGCCCCCAAAGCGGAATTCGTGAAGGATCCGTTCAACCTGGTGGTCGTCCCCATGGTGGGCCGCAAGCTGAGGCTGGCTCTCCTTGAGAAACTGGCGGGTCTCCGGGAGGCGTCGGAAAACAGCCCCTTCAACCGGGTGACGGGGGCAGGGAAATGGGGGATCGTGACCAGCGGTGTGGCGTCGCTTTACGCCCGGGACGCCGTCAAGGAACTGGGCATCGAGGGCCGGGTGTCCCTCCTGAAGCTGGGCTTCACGAATCCGCTGCCGCGAAGACTGATCCGAAGGTTTCTCGAAGGGATGGAAAAGGTGTTGGTGGTTGAAGAGCTGGAGCCGTTCCTGGAAGAAGCGGTCAGGGGCATCGCCCAGGAAGCGGGGATCAGCGCCGTCATCGCCGGCAAGGGGGACCTCCTGATTCCGCGGGCTTTCGAACTGGACACCGCGAAGGTGAAACGGGCGGTGAGCGGCTTCTTCGGCGTTCCCTATCGGCCGCCGACCCTCCTCAAGGCCCCCGATCTTCCGGCTCGACCGCCCAACCTCTGTCCGGGATGTCCTCACCGGGCCACTTATTATTCGGTAAAAAAGGTCTTCGGCGAAGACGCCGTGTACCCCACCGACATCGGCTGCTACACCCTGGGGCTTCTCCCGCCACTCAAGATGGCGGATTTCCTCATCTGCATGGGATCCAGCATCTCCACGGCCGGAGGGTTCAGCAAGGTTCTCGATCGGCCGGTGGTGGCCTTCATCGGGGATTCCACTTTCTTTCACGGTGGGATTCCGGGGCTTGTCAACGCCGTGACCCACCGTCACAATCTGCTCTTGGTAATCCTGGATAACGGCACCACGGCCATGACGGGGCACCAGCCCCATCCGGGCGTGGAGATCACGGCGCAAGGGGTGAAGGAGCCAGCCGTCAAGCTGGAAGACGTGGTGCGGGGCTGCGGCGTTCAGCGGCTCCGGGTCGTGAATCCGCTCCAGGTGAAAAAGACCGGAGAGGTGCTGGAAGAACTGCGCGAAGCCATGAAGGAGGGCGGTGTCTCGGTCCTCATCTCCAAGAGTCCCTGCCCGCTGTTCGAACGACGGATGCTCAAGAAAAAGCAAAAGGTCGTCTTCCAGGTTGTCGAAAGCTGCGACCTCTGTAGAGAATGCCTGGCGTCCTTCGGCTGTCCTGCCTTCGTGTGGGAAAAGGGAAGCGACCGGGAAGAATGCGTGCGCATCAACGAAGCCCTGTGCAACGGGTGCGCCGTCTGTTCCCAGCTGTGCTCTTCCATCAAGCCCAAGCGGATCGAGGCTTAGAGGCTGTCTGAGAATACCCTTCACCCTTGTGGGGATGGAGTGTCCGTTTTTTCGCGGAGGGGCGGTTCGCGAACGGCACTCAAAGAGCGACTCATGCCCTGTGGGAGCCGGCTTGCCGGCGACCCCGATCGCTGCCAAGGCCGCTCCTACAGGAACAAGGAACCTCAGGGCCCGACTTTCATGAGCTTGGTTTTGCACAAGCCCTTAGAGCGGCCCGGGCGGCGGATCCGACGGAAATCGACGGAGAGGACATTCATGACCCGAACGGAAAAGCGGACTATGGACGGAATGCGAATTTTCTTTACCGGGGTCGGGGGACAGGGGACGCTGCTGGCGACTCAGATCACCGGTGAAGCGGCCCTGCGGGAAGGACTGCCCGTTTCCATGAGTGAAATCCATGGCATGGCCCAGCGGGGCGGGGTGGTCGAGTCTTCCATCGTGGTGGGGGATCTCTGGAGCCCGACCATTTCGGACGGCGAGGCCGACGTGATGGTCGCCTTCGAACCCCTGGAGGGCCTCAGGGCTCTTCCCAAGTGCCACGCCGAAACCATCGCCCTTGTGAACAAGACCCCCATCGTTCCCTTCACCGTGGCCGCCGGCCAAGGGATTTATCCACCCGTGGAAGAGATGGTCCGATCCATCGCACGGGTCCTGGGGCGGGTGGTGACTCTGGACGCCACCGCCATGGCCCGGGAGGCGGGAAACGAGAAGGCCACCAATATCGTGATGATCGGGGCCCTGGCCGGCCTGGCCCTGCTGCCCGTTTCCCGGGACGGCTGGATCCAGGCGGTCAAGGGCGTCCTTCCTTCGAGACTCCATGATGTGAACCTCAAGGCCTTCGAACAGGGTTTTCGCGAAGGGACGGCGGCGGCAAGGGCTGCCTGAGCGTTCGAAACGGCGGTATGGGCCGGACAGGGTTGTCGAGCGGCGGCCGGCACTGCAGGATCCGAAACCCGGGGGACGGAACCGGGGAGAGATCCTGAACAGGCTCCCCTTTGCTGGGGGTAGGGGGGACCCTGCAACCGGGGGGGCCAAGGGACGCGTTCATGGCCGTCGGGCGGAAGCCGCCCGACAAAAGGTGTGCAATGCGCTGCCGATGTGTGCAATGATTTTCCCCATGGAGCCTCTCTCGGGCCGGGTCCCCGCACGGGCTCCTTGGCGGGTTCCGCGAACGCGTCTTGTCCTTTTTCCTTTCTTGACACAGCCCTTCTGCTTTTTTTGCGGGTTGCCGATACGGTAATGGAAGGCGTTTCGTTTGGCGGCAGGCCCACTGGCCGGTGCCTCGAATGCGCCCTCGGGTCGTTCCGGGTTTTCTTTGACCTGGCACACGAATTGCTTATAATTCAAATTCGTGAAGGCGAACGGGTTGTTGACGTCTTCACAAAATCAAGGTAAAGGGAACCGATCCTCAGGAAGGGGTTTGAACGGTCCCGTGAACGGGTCGGAGTGGAGGAAGGCGGCATGATCATCAGTCACGATCTTCTCGAGAAGACCTGCAAGAACATGATCGAGACAATCCTGTTTTGTTTGGATCATGCCACCAAGGGGACGATTTACCGGATCGGACCGATGCCGGAGTTGCGTTCGGTACGCATCACGTCGGGGGTCCGAAACGAGATCACCGGGTCCATCCATTGGGGCCTTCCGGAGACGTCCGATTATAACCCGCCCGGAAAGACGTGGGAGCAGTATCGTGACCGGCCGGGCCACGTGCTGGAAGCCATGGGCTGGTGTGTGGAACGCCAGATGAGCTGGACGGCCGACAATCCTTATGAAGATCTTCGAAGTGTGCGCAAGCAGCTCATCGGCGAAGTGGAAGACTGCCACCACATGGAACCCGTCCTGGTGAAAAAGGCGGATCTCTACGGAGAAGGCGCCTCCCGCCTGGAGTACCCGATTGCGTGGAACGGAGCGCCCATCTGGAAGGATACCGAATACGTGGTGGTGGCGGTGATCAAGATCCATTTCCGCCCGAATACCATCCGCCGCGGCGACCGAAGCACCAAGGTGATCAAGAAGCTCAGCCGCATGCTGGGTACGGAGATGTTTTCCAACCATCTGCGGGAGACGCTGTTTCAGGCCCGTGAGGAACTGACCAACCAGCGGTTTCAGTCCTGCAACGCCCTCGCGCACGAACTTCGCAACACCCTGGTGAAATTGAGTTTCATCTTTTCGGCCATCAATGCGGAAATCAGCTACCTTCGCGAACAATGGGAGGCGGAGCTGCGGAAGTCGGTGGCCGGTCTCGAGGACAAGGCGGCGATCCTCGGTCGTTTGAACATGCTCATCCTTGGTCGGATGCACGAACTGAACGGCCGTGCGGACATGGCGCAGCTTTCTTCGGAACTGATGTCGGACCAGGAAGAACTGGCGCAGCTTCCGCTGCTTCCGGAGCAGAGCGAGCAGTGGCTGCAGCACAAGATTTTGTGGAAGTGGGAGCGTCTGCTGTCTCAGAGCGATGTGTGGCGCCAGGAAGAGAAGGAGGTTCACGGGCTCTTGGAACGCCTGAAGCGGGCGCTATGGATCGGAACGGATCCGTCGCTTGCGGAACGGATGCTTCATATCCCCGAAGATATTCGGGTCCTATGGCCGAAGCTGGCCTATACCGAGTTTTCGCCCGAAAAGATCCCGCTTCTGGACGACATTCTGAAGCTCCTGGAACACCCACAACTGACCATTCCTCACAAGCGCCAAACCCAGAAGATCCTCTCATCGCTCAAGGCGCTGGCCGAAACCATTCCGGACGTGGAAAAGCGCGCCAACAAGATCCTGTTTTCGCTCAAGAACGGCAATACCGCGGACGAAGGCGAGGTCCCGCCTGGAGACGGCGGCATGGAAGCCGCCGCCGGAAACCCCCGGTGATGGGCCGCCCCATACCCGCATCCCCGCCCTGATCGATCAACCTTTCCCATCGGCGAAACGATGAACGAATGCCGCCGCGCTCACGGGGAGGCTTTTTGCCCTGCGCGCTGGGTGTGTGTCTTCCCCCTCGGGGGTTCAGAATCATCCGCGGGTGGAGGGGTCCGCGGGGGGTGAGATCCGCGTTGCCGATTTCCAGGAAACGGCTCCACCGCCACCTGGCTGTGTTCGGGCGAGCCGGGGGGCTAGGAGCTTGTCCGAAACCAAGCTCATGAAAGTCGCGGGCCCTGAGGTTCCTTGTTCCTCTAGGAGCGGCCTTGGCCGCGATGCGGATCGCCCGCAGGCCGGTTCCCACAGGGCATGCGTCGCTCCTTAAGTGCCGTTGACGAACCGCCCCTACGCGAAAAAACGGACACTCCATCCCCAGAAGGGTGAAGGGTATTCTCAGACAGCCTCTAAAGGCCCGGAGTCGGGGCCTTTTCGGAGACGATGTAGCGGACGGTCACCGTATCGCTGGTGCCCGGTGCGAGCTTCAGTGACGAAGGGGAGAGGATGATCCCGACGCTCAGGGTGCCGGACCGGGACAGGTTGTCCAGTCGGACGGGGGCCGTATAGAGGGTGTGAACGCCTTCGAGCAGCGTCTTTCCGCCCACGACTTCCACCTTTGCGGGTTCCACATCCACTTCGGAAAGGATCAGTCCTTCCGGAAGCCGCCCCGTCCAATCCACCTGAACGGGGACCACCTTCGACGCGGGCGTGTCCAACATCACCTCGACGGTGGTGGGATTGACGGAATTGAGGAAAACCCCCGGCGGCAGAGTGATGTTGTCCTGGGTGATCGGGAATACGTTCCGCCCTTCCTCGGCCTTGGTCAGGCTGACCCTCACGGCCACCTGCTCGGCCTTGAGCGACTTGACCAAGGCGCTTGATCCATGCAGCTGCAGGTGGACTTCATTGACCGACGTTTCAAGGATCTGGTACTGGGACGGGCGATTCACGTATTCGATGGGCACGCTCAGGGCGATCAGAGTGTCCCGGCTCCTGGTGAACCCGAACCAGATGCCCGTCATGACGATGAACGAGAGCAGCGCGGCCACAACGAGCCGGGTTCGTTCTCTGCGCTGTTTGTCGCCTCCATCGTCTTCGGAAATATTCAGGTGTTCCTCCAAGAGATGGGCGAGATCTTCCGGTTGCGGTACGGGTTTGATCCAATTGTCCTTGGCCACCGTCACACGCCCCCGTTCTTCGGAAACGGCGATGACCAGCGCGTCGGTCCGCTCGGCCAAGCCGGCGGCCGCACGATGCCGGGTCCCGTAAAAGGTGGGAAGGTCCTGGCGCTGGGAAAGCGGCAGGAGAACGCCCACTTCAACCACCCGGTTTCCCTGGACGATGACGGCTCCGTCGTGGACCGGATTCTTGGGCCAGAAAATGCTCATGAGCATTTCGGGAGAAACCGTGCCGTTCCAAGGGATGCCCCCGTGGACCAGCTCCCGCAGATCTTCTTTTCCCGGAATGACGATGAGTGCCCCGATTCGCTTTTTGCCCATTTGAAAAACCGTGTCGATTATGGTTTCAATGGGCGTGGACGTTTCGCGCAGCGGCGAACCCCAGAAGAAGGCTTTGAGGTTGCGGGCCTGGAGCGCTGAACGGATTTCATTTCGGAAAACCACGATAATGATGATGGCGGCCGCGGCGGTGATGGCCTGGAGTGCCCAGCTGGTCAGGATGAGCCCCAGGGACGCGGCCATTTCCTGGATGAGCCACAGCGATGCGATGCCCACCAGGATCCGGAAGGCGTTGGTGTTCCGAAACAGGACGTACAGGCGGAAAAGCACGTAGCTGTTGAACGTGATGTCGACCAGGTCCTGCCAGCGGATGCTTCCGATGAAGGCCAAAAACTGAGACATTGCCTGTCAATCCGTTATGCTGAAGCGCACGGTTCCCAGAAGGTTGTTGTGTTCATCCGAAATCTCCACACGCCAGGGTCCCTTGTCGGTTTCTCGAAGCCGAATCAGGCTGTAGGTGGCCCACCGCGGAGGATTCACCTTGAGACGGATCTGGGTGCTCAACCGGTCCCGATGGTACCAGCGATGATAGATCCACTGAGTTTCCGGCACCGGATCCAGCAGCGTGTAGCAATAGACCTGGCCGGCCGAAACAGGAAAGGCGTGGCCCTTGTTGACAGGGCGCGTCTGGTCGATGGCCTCGCACATGGCCGCTTCAGCAAGGGTCAGCTGGGATGGGCGGCTTTCTTCGGCGGGTTGAACCGCCCCGTCTGCCGGAGGCCCCTCTGTGTCCAATGCGTCTTGAGCGTTCAGCGGCACAGCCGCTCCGGCAACAAGGAGCCAGGCTAGAAAAGGCGCGCCAAGTGCAAATGTCTTCAGAGGCATGCGGCGACTCTCCACAAGCGCGACCGGGCATGGATGCCCTTGCACAGCCGTGAAATCATACATCTGACCGCGATCAGTCCCGGAAGGGCCCCAGGAGACTGGAATTCAATCCACGCAGGTGGTGAGTTGAATCGGGAAGGTCAAGCGAAGCTTGAACCATTTCAACGTCTTTACAATACCAGCGCTGTGCTTTTCGTCAAGGGCATGCTCGCCCGGATGGTGTTTCGGAACCGTTCGGCCGGTCCCTGACGGGTGACACGGCGCCGCCCGGAGGACGGGGAGAGGAGGTTTCCGCGTTGAGGTCCATGAGAGTTCGACGCATCGGGAGGGGGTGGCCGGTCGCGCTCGGCCTCCTGTGGGTGCTGGCGGGAATCGCGTCCGCGGCCCGCATGCTTCCGGAAGAGGGCGTGGTGGTCAAGGTGTTCGACGGTGATACGGTCCTTTTGCGCTCCGGAGAACGGATCAGGTACTTGGGGATCGACGCCCCCGAGGTGGCCCATGACCGCCGGCCGGCGGACTGTTACGGATTCGAGGCGAAGGAACGAAATGCGCGGTGGGTGCTCGGAAAGAAAATCCGACTTGAATACGAAGGCGAGCCCAGGGATGCCTACGGTCGGCTCATGGCCTACGTTTTCCTCACCGATGGACGTTTCCTCAACGCCGAACTGGTTCGGGAAGGTTGCGCCTGGGTTTTCCGAAAAGACGTATCGCCCGGCATGTTCGAACGCCTGCTTTCCGCTCAGCGGGATGCCTTGGCGTATCGACGGGGTATGTGGGGAGCGTGCGCGGTGGAACCGGAAGTCCGGTACCTTGGAAACAAGCGCAGTCATGTTTTCCACCGGCCGCATTGCCGGTTTGGAAAAAAGATGAAGAAGACCAGCCGCGTGGTCTTCTTCTCCCGTTGGTCGGCGTTGGAGAAGGGCTATCATCCCTGCAGGCGCTGTAAGCCTTGAAGGCTCTCCGCCGCCGGGACCCGAGCCGGCTTGCTGATCCACGCGGAGGAAGGCTTGGAACCGGGAATGTGCTGAACATGCGTAGCGGGCGCTGGCGCCGTGATTTTCGGTTTGTCCTGCGCCATCATGGCGGAGCGGGAGGTGCCCCCGGGGGCTGCAGGATGGGAGGGTCCACGCGGGTTTCGCGTTTTTCCTTGACATGGAGGGGTCGACCCTGTAACACGGACCAGTCCGTCACCCTGGACGCCGGAGGATGGGCTAGACCATGAAAGGCAAGAAACAACAGGCGGTGCGGCTCCTGGCCAAGAGGTTCTCCCGCGAGGGGCGCCCGGAAGCTCTTGCGGCCTTTTTCGAGAGCCGGCTGGCTCGAGCCGGTTCTCCGGAGCAGGTGCTTCAGGAAGCTCTGGAGACGTTCCGGGAGGCCCGCAAGATGGTCCGGGAGGCGGGCGCTCCCGTCGATCTTCCCCTCTCCTCGCTGCTCGATATCCTCCAGCAGGCGGTCGGGGCACGCGGTGTGGCTCCGGAGACGTTCTACCGCTCGGTTGCGCGGCAGCTCCTGGATGAAACCGAGGTGAGCGACGGGGCGCGAGAGTTGCCGGGCGTGAGCACGCGGGAGAAGATCCTGAACGCGGCGCTGGAACTCTTTTCCGTCAAGGGATTTCATCAGGCGACGGTCGACGAGATCGCGGACCGGGCCGGCGTGGGCAAGGGAACCCTCTATCGCCACTTTTCCAACAAGGAAGCCCTTTTTCACGAGCTCGTCCAGTCCCGGCTCAAGGACCTGGAACGGCAGGCGGAAGCCGTTCTCGACGGGCAGGACGACGTCCTCACCATGATCCGCAAGTACCTCCGGATCTACTTTGAATTCTTCGACAAAAACCAGAGGCTCTACCGGGTGATGGTCCAGGAACATCCGGAGTTCGGGGAACGGGTGCAAGACCTTTACATCGAGAAGATCCTGAGGCGAATCCCCCTGTTGAAGCGCAAGATCTATGAAGCTCGACAGCGGGGAGTCCTGAGGGATGTGACCTTCAACACCACCTTTTACGGCGTGATGGGCTTCATCCATGGGGTCATCCAGCGCTGGCTCGCTCACGACTGCAGCTACCCGCTCATGGAGGAACTGCCCGCCGTGCAGGAAGTGCTGTTCTACGGATTTGTGCAGCAGAGGGAATCGGAACCGATCAGCGTGGAATGAATGACGGAGGAGGACAAAAAGATGGATGCCAATGAAATGCGTCGGAAAGTGGTGGATATCATTGCCTCTCAGCTGGGCGTGGAAAAGGACATCATTACGCCCGAAGCGCACGTGGTGGACGACTTGGGAGCCGACTCCCTGGACGTGGTCGAACTGGTCATGGCCTTGGAGGAAGCCTTTGATCTGGAAATCCCCGACGAAGATGCAGAAAACATCCGGACGGTGAAAGATATCTTCGATTACCTGGAAAAGTCCTTGTGATGCCGATCCGGCAGAGCCGCCGGGGAAAGGCGCGGCCCGAGGCGGCCTCACGGGTTCACGGAGTCCCCGTGTTTCGGGGCAAGCCGGAGTCCAGTCCCGCCGCCTCCCGAGGAAGTTGAATCGGTCACGGACCCCGGGGAAAGCCGGGACGGCAAGGAGGTTTCCGCACCTCGAAGAGTGCCTGGTCAGGCTTTGCTCAGGCGTCCCGCAGGGTCATGACCGAGTGCGGGAAGAGTTCCCGGAAGGGGCTGCGGCCGCCGCGGGTTGGACGGAGCGGTGGTCACGGCGCAGCCCATGAACCTGGAAAGGAACGGCGGCCGATGGGCCGCCGTTCCTGTTTGTGGAGATCGTTCCCGGATCGGTTGGAGCGATCCCGGCGGCGAGTGGGCGGTCTTTCCAGCGGCGCCGATCCGCCTGCCGAGGTTCCCCGGCTCGAGGGCTTCACCGGCGCCGGGCGACTCCGGGTTCCCCGAAAGGCCCCTCATTCGTCACCGGGTGGAACGGCCGACAGGTCCCGTGTGAAGTCAGGCGCCCGTGCGTCCACCACCGTATTTTTCAGCGCCCAAAAGATGCTCTTGAAATGCGACTCGAAATTGGTGGGAGAGATACGCCCCAGTTCGATAAACTTGATCACGATCTCTTTGGCAAGGCGAAGGATTTTTTCGTCATCGGGATTCATAACGGTCTCGCCCCTGGGGGTTCGTCGAAGTCCGCTGCCGTCGAAGCCAAGAAAAAAGCCTCTGCTGGTTGGAGGGAAGGCCGAAAACGGTAAGCAGAGGCTTTTCTCGGGTAAACGGCAATACCCGGTTCAGGCATCCCCGTTCCCGATGGGACCCCAATAGCACGGATGTGCGGCGGGAAGCAAGCAGGAATCTCTCGGGGGTGCGGTTTCCTTGATCCCTCACAAAGGAGTTTGGATGATGTGGCCATCCTGGCTGGTGGAAGTGGGTGCCATGGGGGTGCTTTTCGTGTTGTCCGCCTTTTTTTCCGGCTCGGAAACGGCGCTCATGGCCGTGAACCGGATCCGACTGCGCCATCAGTCAAAGACCGACCAGAGGGCCCAGCTCGCGAGAACGGTGCTCCGGCAACCGGATCGCCTCATCGGAACCCTCCTCTTTTGCAACAACCTGGTGAATGTCGCCCTTTCGGCCATCGGCACCGCCCTGGCCATCCGGCTTTGGGGGGAGCACGGCGTGGCCTACGCGACAGTCGTCATCACGGTGTGTCTGTTGTTGTTTTCGGAAATCACCCCCAAGACCATCGCGGCCTACTATGCGTATCCCTTTTCCCTGGTCGTGGCTCCCTGGATCCACCGGTGCATCCGCGTGCTCTTCCCTGTGGTCCGGGTGCTCACGGGGGTCTCCGACGCCCTCATCCGCGCCTGCGGGCTGGAACCGGCCGTCAAACGAGATCGCCTCACCGAAGAAGAGATCGCCTTCGTCATCCAGTCGGGAGGGGACGAGGGAGCGCTGGATCTGGAAAAAAAGGAGATGTTGCTCGGTGTGCTGATGATGGAGCGCACCACCGTGGGGGATATCATGGTGCCCGTCCACGAGGTGATATCCATTCCGGTGGATGCCGGGTACGAGGAACTGTTTTCCGTGATCGGGACACACAAGCACGCCCGATATCCCGTCTACAAAGGGGCGCCGACGGAGATCATCGGTTTCATTCACGCACTGGATTTCCTGCTGATTCGCGACCCGGCCGGGTTCAACGTGCGCAGCATTCTGCGACAGCCCCATTTCGTTCCCGAGGTGCGCACCGTTCGCCAGCAGCTGGTGATGTTCCAGGAGGAACGGGCTCACATGAGCTTCGTGGTGGACGAGTACGGGAACATCCTGGGGATCGTGACCCTGGAGGACGTTTTGGAAGAGATCGTGGGGGAGATCCAGGACGAGCACGATCCCGCGGTGCGCCTGTTGAAGCGCTTGCCCGGCGGGGCCTACCAGGTGGAAGGGAAAGTCTCCCTCCGGGACCTCAACCGCTGGCTGCAGCTGGATCTTCCCGCAGACAAGGTCCGAACGGTCGGGGGGTTGATTTTGCAGGCACTGGGCCGGATTCCGGAACCTGGAGAGGAAATCCGGTTCGGGCGGTACCGGTTCCGGGTGGAGGAGCTGAAGGGAAAGACCATCAAGAAGGTGAGATTCTGGGTGGACCGTTGATGTTGGGGGTGGCCGGCGGGTTCCGCCCACTTGTTCCCACCGGGATCGGAAAGTGGATTCTTTCGTATAAATAAAAACTTCAATCCCATGGATTTTGGTTTGACACGACTGCGAAAGGGGTGATATGTAGCCGGAAAGTGGGAAAAGGTGGAAATTGGGGGGCAAATGTGGGACTCTTGAAGCAGCCGCGCTTCCGCGGACATTCCTTTCACCGGCTCGACAGCAAGGGACGGCTCCGGATTCCCACGAAGTTTCGCGACATTCTGCAGCAGAACTATACCGACGGGCTCATTCTCACCAACATGCCCAACTGTCTCGTGGCTTATCCGCCCGAAGTCTGGGAAGAAATCGAAAGCAAAGCGGTCACGATGTCTCAAGTTCAGCCGCAGCAGCGGTCGTTCGTTCGTTACTTCATCGCCAGCGCCGTCGAATGCGAATTCGACAGGCAGGGCCGCATCCTCATTCCACCGCTGCTCCGGGCGCGAGCGGAAATCGATCAGGAAGTGCTGCTGATCGGGGCCATGCAGAGTATCGAAATCTGGAGCCGCGACAGTTACGAACGAGAAATGGAGCGGAGCAAGCAGAACTTCGACCAGATGGCTCAAGACGCTTCGGTGATCGGTGTCTGAGGCCCGTTGTCGTGTCCCCGCCGTGTTTCCCGCTGCTCTTGAAATCCGGTGGCGATCCCGCGAAGGCGAACGCCGGCGCCGGTTTCCTTGAAGGGGCCTTGCCGCGCTGGAACTTGAAATCGTGAAGGCCTTCCAATGAATCTTTCGCAAGAGACGCGGCATGTTCCGGTACTGAGGGACGAAGTGCTCGAGGCTCTGGCTTGCGCCGCGGGAAAGCGCTACGTGGACGGAACGATCGGCGGTGGAGGCTATGCGGAAGCGATCCTGGAAGCATCCGGCCCGGACGGTCTACTGCTGGGCCTCGACTGGGACGAAGACGCTCTGAAGCGGGCCGCGCGGCGGCTTTCACGGTTTCCGGGACGGTTCTTTCTGGAAAGAGGAAGCTATGATACCCTTCCGCGTTTCCTCGAGTCCCGGGGCTGGGAACGGGTGGACGGGATCGTGCTGGATTTGGGGGTGTCGTCCGATCAGGTGGAGGACGCCGGCCGGGGATTCAGTTTTGCATGGGACGGACCGCTCGACATGAGGATGGACCGCGGGAATCCTGTGACGGCTGCGGATTTGGTGAACCGGCTCCCGGAACACGAACTGGCGGACGTCATCCGGACGCTGGGTGAGGAACGGTGGGCCAGGAGAATCGCTCGGGCCATCGCCGCCCGGCGTGCGGATCGGCCCTTTTCCAGGACCCTGGAACTGGCGGAATTGGTTGCGGCGGTCGTTCCGAAAACGGCGGACAGCCGCCGGATTCATCCGGCGACGCGAACGTTTCTGGCTCTCCGGCTGGCGGTGAACCGGGAGCTCCAGGTCCTGGAGCGTTTTCTCCAGTCGGCCCTGGACCTTTTGAATCCGGGTGGGCGGCTGGCCGTCGTCACCTTCCATTCCCTGGAAGACCGTCTGGTTAAGCGGGCTTTCCAGGACTGGGCCAAACCGTGCCGCTGCCCGCACGAGGCCCCGAAGTGCACCTGCGGCGGGCGGGCCTTGGTGAGGCTGCTTCCGCGAAAGGGTGTCCGGCCTTCGGAGCAGGAAGTGGCGGCCAATCCCCGGGCTCGGAGCGCACGATTGAGAGCCTTGCAAAGAAGGTTTTGATGCGGGTTGCGCATGAAAGCGCCGGAAAGGGGGCCCCGGCGGGTGCGGGAGAACGGATCCAGGGTGATGCTCACGGAAGCCGGGATTGGGGGCGATGGCTAAGCGCGAAGGGGGCGGAACGAAAGCTTCGGATTTCAAGACGTGGGTTGCGCGGGCGGGCGTTTTGGCCGCCGCCGCGGTGGTTCTCGGTATTTGCCAAGTCTGGCTCCACGTGCATCAGATCCGGGACGGATACCGCGTGGCCCGCATGCAGCGCGCCTGTGAAGTGGAACGGGACTTGAGGCGAAAACTGGAAGTCGAATGGCAGCGCCTGGCGTCCCCGGCCGCGCTGGAACAGCTTGCGATGGGCCGGCTCGACTTGAAGCCGCCCCGGCCGGATCAGAAGGTTCTTCTCCCTTGAGTGGAGTGCACGCGGGATGCGATCACCGAAGCGGCTGCAGAAACGTGATATGAGTCCTCGGTTTTGGGCGTGTTGCACTTCGTTGCGGTGGCTGGCCGTCGGGGCATGTCTTTGCGTTTTGGTGAAGGCGTTTCATCTCCAGGTGCTGGAGCACTCGGTCTGGGCCGAAAGGGCCGACGCTCAGGCGCGAACTACCCTGGATGTCCCGGTTTACCGGGGATCTCTCATGGATCGCTCGGGGCGGCTGCTGGCGGTTTCGGTGGGCCAGCCGTCTTTGTTCGCCGACGGCATGCACGTGACCGATCCGAAGGAAACCGCGGAAAAGCTGGGGTCCATACTGAATGAACCCATGCGCGAACTCGAAGGCAGGCTCAGGAGCCGGAAGAGGTTCATCTGGATCCGGCGCAACCTTTCGGACGCTCAGGCCTTGGAGTGTCGGCGAGCCCGGCTCCCGGGGGTTTACCTCACCACCGAATACCGGCGGTTCTATCCTCTGGGGGACTCGGCCGGGCAGGTCCTGGGATTCACCGGGCTGGACGGCGCGGGGCTGGAAGGCGTGGAAAGAGCCTATGACGGCTTGCTGCGGCAGGCGGTCCGAAAGGTTGGAGGGTTCCGGGACGGTGGACGTCACAGGATGTGGCTCGATCCGGTGCCCCCGCCGGTGGCGGAAGAGCGCTACGGGCTGAAACTGACCCTGGATGCACGCATCCAGTCGCTTTGTGAGCGGTACCTGGAAGAAGCCGTCAGGGAACAGGAAGCGTCCGCCGCCGAAATGGTCGTGCTGGACGCCCGGAGCTTCGAGGTGATCGCCATGGCCAATTGGCCGCCTTTCGATCCCAATCGGTACGCGTCGTCATCGCCGGGCGAATGGCGGAATCGAGCCATCACGGATCTTTTCGAGCCTGGAAGCGCCTTCAAGGTGTTCTTGCTGGCGGCGGCCCTGGACGCGGGCCGGGTTCGGGGGGACGAACGGATATTTTGTGAAAACGGAGATTTCAGGCTGGCGCGCCACACCATCCATGATGTTCACCCCCACGGGTGGCTCACCCTTTCGGAAGTCCTGAAGTATTCGAGCAACATCGGGGCGGCCAAGCTGGCCATGGAGCTGGGAGGTGAAACGTATCACCGTTACATCCGGGAGTTCGGTTTCGGGACCCGAACGGGAATCGACCTGCCGGGTGAAGGGGCGGGCCTCGTCCGACCGTGGGATGCGTGGCGGCCCGTCGATCTGGCATCCTGCGCGTTCGGGCAGAGTCTCGCGGTGACGGCCCTGCAGCTTACCTGCGCGGTGGGAGCCATCGCCAACGGGGGGCTCATGGGAGTGCCGAGGGTGGCGGGGGAAGCCGTCGCCCCCGACGGCCGGACGCTGAAACGGTTTGGAGGGCATCCATGGCGCCGGGTCGTCACCAGGGAGACGGCCAAACGTATCCGAGAGATGATGCAGGCGGTTACCGAAGAAGGCGGCACGGGAACCCAGGCGGTTCCGGCGGGCTATCCGGTGGCCGGGAAAACGGGGACGGCGCAAGTGCTGGATCCTGAGAAGGGCACCTATTCCGACGACAGGTACACGGCTGTTTTCACCGGTTTCGTGCCGGCCGACGATCCCCGAATCGTCATGACGGTGGTCCTTCACGATCCCCGGAAGAGCATCTACGGCGGCGTGGCCGCGGCCCCCGTTTTCAGAAAGGTGGCCGCTTCGGCGCTTCCGCATCTGGGCGTCCGGCCGCGCCGCTATCCGCCGTTGCCGACCGCGGCGGTGCGTCGAGCGGCGGCTCCCACGGCCCCCGCTGCAATCTCAAGTCGGCCGAGTTATTCTTCCCGGAGCGCCTCTGAAGCCCTCCTTCCGGATCTCTGCGGGCGGACACTGAAATCGGCCTTGAAGGAGTTGTCGGCGCTCGGCGTAACGGCGCGCTTCCAGGGAAGCGGCCTCGTGGTGGAGCAGGATCCGCCGGCCGGCACGGCGCTTCGCGATGCTTCGGAAGTGAGGCTGGTACTCGAGGATCTCTCATGACTACAGAGCGGGCGGGACAACCTGCGGCCAGACCCCTCCACGAACTTCTGGCCGAACTTGAAGTCTGTGAGCTTTCGGGGAATGCAGCGGTGGCCGTCACGGGATTGGCCTGCGACAGTCGCCGGGTTCAGCCGGGAGACCTTTTCGTGGCGCTCCGGGGCTTTCGCCTGGACGGACACCGGTTCGTGGATCAGGCCCTGGAACGGGGCGCGGCGGCGGTTGTCGTGGAGGAGTTTCGCGAGTCGTTTCCCGAGGTAACGCGGGTGGTGGTCCCCAACAGCAGGAAGGCCTTGGCCCGGCTGGCTTCGGCCTTTTTCGGGTACCCCGGCTGCTCGCTCGATCTCATCGGCGTGACGGGAACCAATGGAAAGACCACGACGACGCTCCTGCTGGAAAGCATCCTGCGGGAGGCGGGCCACCGGGTGGGGGTTCTTGGGACTCTGGCCTATCGTTGGGGCGCCGAGGTTCGAAAGGCCTCCATGACCACTCCGGAGTCCCTGGAGATCCAGAAGTACCTTGCGGCCATGCGCGACGATGGAATGACCCACGTGGTGATGGAGGTCTCTTCCCACGCTCTGGCTCTGGGCCGCGTGGAAGGGTGCCCGTTCCGGGTGGGGGTGTTCACCAATCTGAGCCAGGATCATCTCGATTTTCATGAAAACATGGAAGCCTATTTCCAGGCCAAGACGTGCCTTTTCACCCGGTGCCCGGCCCGGGCCCCCGCTCCCCCCGTTGCGGTGATCAACGTGGACGACCCTTACGGTAGGCGCCTGGCGGGCATGGTGCCGGCCCCCGCGGTCACCTTTTCCATCGAAGACCCCGGGGCGGAAATCCACGCGGAGAACGTGACCCTGAGTGCCTCCGGCATCCACATGACGGCCCGCACGCCCCTCGGCCGGCTGGACCTGCGGTCCGCCCTTCTGGGGCGGCTCAACGCGTCCAACATCCTGGCCGCCGTGGGCGCCGGGGTGGCTTTGGGCATGCCGGCCGATGCTCTGGTCCGAGGGATCGAACGGGTCCGGGACGTGGACGGGCGGCTGCAGCGCCTCGCCACGGCAGGCGGGTTTGATGTGGTGGTGGATTACGCCCACACACCGGACGCCATGGAGAAGGCGCTTGCGTGCCTTCGCGAGTTGACCCGGGGGCGCCTCTGGGCGATTTTCGGCTGCGGCGGAGATCGAGACCGCATCAAGCGTCCCCTGATGGGCCGTGTCGCCGCTCGCCTTGCGGACCTGGTGGTGCTCACCAGCGACAATCCCCGAAGCGAGGACCCGGCGGCCATCCTGCGGGACATCGAACCCGGGGTTGAAGCGGAAGGGCTTTCCCGGTTCGAACCTCGGGACCTTCCGGTTTCGGATCGCGGGTACACGGTGATCGCCGATCGTAGGGAGGCCATCGAATACGTGCTGTCGCGGGCGCTTCCGGGCGATCTGGTTTTTGTGGGGGGGAAAGGCCACGAAACCTACCAGATCGTGGGGGACACGATCCTCGATTTCGACGACCGTCGCGTGGTGACGGAATTCTTCCGGCCGGCCCGGGCGGCGGCCAATGACGGAAGGGGTGAAGTTGGACTGGTCCGTTTCCCGCATCATTGAAGCCACCGGGGGCCGCTTGGTCCGGGGGGAGATGGGCGCGTCGGTTCGGGAAATTTCCACCGACAGCCGCCGCATCGGGCCCGGCGACGCCTTCGTGGCGCTTGTGGGAGAAAACCACGACGCCCACTGCTTTCTTGCCCAGGCGGTGGATCGGGGAGCGGCGGTCCTGGTGGTTTCCCGGAAAGAGGCGGTTTCGACCGTCCGAGGCGATGTCCCCATCGTGCTGGTGGAGGATACGCTTCGGGCTTTGGGCGATCTGGGGAGATACCGGCGGGACCGGGCGGCCATTCCCGTTGTGGGCATCACGGGAAGCAATGGAAAGACCAGCACGAAGGAAATGGTGGCGGCCGTGTTGAGCACCCGATGGAAAGTGCTCAAAAACGCCGGAAACCTCAACAATTTGATCGGCGTCCCCCTGACGCTCCTTTCGCTGGATCCCAGCCACGAGGCCGCCGTGATCGAAATGGGGATCAACGTTCCGGGCGAAATGGATCGACTGGTGGCTGTCGCGGGGCCCACGGTGGGACTCATCACCAACATTCATCCGGCGCATCTCGAAGGACTCCAGTCGGAAGATGCGATCCTGTTGGAAAAGGCCGCCCTGTGGCGCGCGCTTGGAAGGGACGGGCTGGCCGTGGTGAACCGTGATGATGAGCGGCTGGATCGGCTGGCTTCGTCGATTTCGGCTCGAAAGGTGACCTTTTCGTCGAAATCCCGGGAGGCCCACGTGATGGCTTCCGGGCGCCCGGACTTTTCCGGAGGCAGGACGCGTTTCGCCGTCGATTTCGAAGGCAAGGTCCTCCCGGTGACCTTGGCCGTCATCGGGGAGCACCAAACGCACAACGCCGTTGCAGCCGCGGCTGTCGGTTACGGCCTCGGTCTATCGCCCGAAGCCGTCGTCGAGGGACTGAACGGGCACCGTCCGGTGCCGCAACGCATGGAGACCCTGTCGCTTCCGGACGGCACGGTCATCATCAACGATACCTACAACGCCAACCCCGTGTCCGTGATCGCAGCGGTGCGGACGGCCGTGCAGGTGGCGGGCAAACGCCCCGTGGTCGTGGTGCTCGGGGAAATGCGGGAACTGGGACCGCAGTCGCCGCACTATCACCGAATGGTCGGGAGGCGGATCGGGGGCTTGGGGCTGAGTCGCCTCATCACCCAGGGGCCGCTCGCCCAGGAAATCTCCAGGGGAGCCCGGGAAGCGGGTTTTCCGGCCCATGGGTGCTGCCACGTGGAAAATCATGAAGAGGCCGTGGCGGAACTGCTCCACCACTGGCATCCCGGTGCCTGGATTTTGCTCAAAGGTTCACGGGGAATGCGGATGGAGCGGGTGCTTGAAGCGATCCTTCAGAGGATGGGGCCGCCCGCCCGCCCCGCCGGACAAGAAGAGAGCGCATGAAAGGAACGGCCCATTCCTCGACGGCGCCACGGCCGGCCGAACCCCCTCCGGCCTCGTTCACGCGTGCCCTGGTGGTCGGGCTTGGCGTCTCGGGTCGAGCGGTCTGTGAGCTGCTTCGCCTGCGCGGCGTGGAAGTGACCGGAACGGATCTGTCGCCGGGCCCGACGCTCCGAAACCTGCTGGCTCCGCTGGAATCGCTGGGATGCCGGTTTCATCTGGGATCTCACCGCGAGGAAGACTTCCTTTCGGTGGACCAGATCGTGGTGAGCCCCGGCGTGCCATTGGACCTTCCGCCGCTTCGAGCGGCCGCGGAACGGGGCATTGAGATCGTGGGCGAACTGGAATGGGCCTGGCGGCAAACGGACGTTCCCGCCGTGGCCATCACAGGAACCAACGGAAAGACGACGACCACGCAACTGGTGGGAGAGTTGCTCCGGGCTTCGGGCAAACGTGTTTTCGTCGGGGGCAACATCGGCGTTCCTCTGACCCGCTGGCTGCTGGACCGGGAAAGGCAGGCGCGCTCGGAAGACGTCTTCGAGACCGTCCCGGGAGTCGACGCGGAACTTCTGGTGTTGGAAGTGAGCAGCTTTCAGCTGGATACGGCCCGCACCTTCGCCCCCGACGTCGCGGTGCTCCTCAACGTGACCGAAGACCACCTGGACCGTTACGAAAGCTTCGCCCGTTACGCGGATTCCAAGTTTTCCATCTTTTCTCGGCAGTCCAAGGACCAGGTGGGGATCCTGAACGGTGACGATCCCGCCTGTCGTGAAGGAATCGGCCGGGTTCCGGGGCGCCGGTTTACTTTCTCACGGGAAGATCCCCGGGCCGACGCCTTCGTGCGGGACCGCCGCGTCCGGATTTCCTTTCCGGGCAGGGACTCCTTTTGCCTGGACCTGACCGGCTGTCCCCTCCAGGGGGTCCACAATGAAGAAAACATCCTGGCGGCGGCGCTCGCCGCCGCCTGTGCCGGTGGGAGCCCCGCCGCCATGCAGGACCGCCTGAACAGCGTTCGACCCATGCCCCACCGGGTGGAATCCGTCAGAATGTGGCGCGGCGTCGAGTTCGTGAACGATTCCAAGGGAACCAACGTGGGGGCCGTGGTGAAGGCGCTGGAAAATTTCCATCGACCGGTATGGCTCCTCATGGGCGGCAGGGACAAGCTGGGATCTTACGAACCGCTGCGGGGGCCGATGGAAGCGAAGGTGAGGGGGGTGCTGGCCTTCGGAGAGGCCGGTCCACGTATCGCCAAGGCCGTGGGAAACTGGGCTGCGGCGGCGGTTTACGAAAGCTTGGAAGAGGCTTTCAGGGCGGCCGCAGCCGGGGCGAAACCCGGGGACGTGGTCCTCCTGTCGCCAGCTTGCTCGTCCTTCGATCAGTACAGGAGCTACGGTGAAAGGGGCGATCATTTCAAAGCGCTGGTTTGGGCGCTTCCCGATGAAAGTGAGGGGAGCGGGATCGCGGGAGACGATCCCCCCGGAGGCGCGGCGCGTTGCCAGGGTTCGCCCAGAAGCGGGGCCGACGGACTGCGAGGCGCGGGATGAGCCGCATCGAGACGCTTCCGCCCGAAACCGGCAGGGACTTTCAATCGGAGTCGGATTCCGACGGCCGGGTGGTCCTGCTGTGGCTCTCCGTCCTGGCGCTCATGGCCTTCGGCCTGGTCATGGTGTACAGCGCGAGCGCCGTGATGACGCTGCGTAAGTATTCTGATTCGTTATACTTTCTCAAGCGACAGGTGCTTTTTGCCGCAGTGGGCGTCGCCGTCGCCTGGGGGGCGTCCCGGGTTCCTTACCCCTGGTACCGGTTCCTTTCCCGATGGATCCTGGGGTTGGCCTTCGTGCTGCTGCTCCTGGTGCTGGTTCCCGGCGTGGGCCGGGAATTCAATGCGGCCAGACGCTGGTTGCCGCTGGGTCCCCTTTCCTTTCAGCCTTCTGAAATCGTCAAGGTGGCTTGGATCGTCTATCTGAGCGCGTACCTGGCGGAAAAGCGCGAGGTGCTGCAACGGTTCCGGCAGGGGCTTTTCCCGGTCGTGGTCCTTTTCGGAGTTCTGGCGGGCCTTCTACTCATGGAGCCGGATTTCGGTGCGGTGTGCCTCCTGGCCATCGTTACGGCCGTGATGCTTCTGGCCGGCGGGATTCCCTGGCGGCATCTGATGCTATTCGCGCCGCCGGCGCTTCTGGGCTTTTACCTGGCCGTCGTTCGGGTACCGTACCGGCTGGAACGGATCACGGCCTTCACCAATCCCTGGACGGACCCCCTGGATTCCGGCTACCACCTGATTCAATCCTGGATTGCCGTGGGTTCGGGAGGCCTCTGGGGCAAGGGGCTCGGCGCGAGTCAGCAGAAGCTGTTCTATCTTCCGGAACCCTTCACGGATTTCGTGTTTGCGGTGTTGGGTGAGGAACTGGGGTTCGTGGGGATTGCGGTGCTGGTGGCGCTGTTCTTTGTGTTTTTCTGGAAGGCGCTGAACGTAGCTCAGGAGGCTCCCGAACCCTTCGGGTCTTTCTTGGGGCTGGGGCTGGCTTTCCTGATCCCTCTTCAGGCCTGGATCAACATGGGGGTGGTTCTGGGGCTGCTTCCGACCAAGGGGCTGACGCTTCCTTTCATTTCCTACGGAGGCAGTTCGTTTCTGGCCAACTGCCTGGCCGTCGGAATCCTTCTGAACATTGCGCGGCGAAGCGGCATGCGGGCGGCTTGAACATGTACAGACGATACCAGCACATCCATTTCGTGGGGATCGGAGGCATCGGGATGAGCGGCATCGCGGAGGTGCTGCTGAACCTGGGCTACCGCATCAGCGGGTCCGACCTTCGTGAGTCGGACACCACCCGGCGCCTTGAGGATCTCGGCGCAAAGATCTGCATCGGTCATCGCGAAGAAAACGTCCAGGGGGCGGACGTGGTGGTGCTCTCGTCGGCCATCGGGGAAGACAATCCCGAGGCGGTGGCGGCGCGCCGGGTGGGCAAGATCCCGGTCATCCGCAGGGCGGAAATGCTCGCCGAGCTCATGCGACTCAAGTACGCGGTATTGGTGGCGGGGGCTCACGGGAAGACGACCACAACGTCCATGGTGGCGACGGTGCTCGCGCGCGGGCGCCTGGACCCCACGGTGGTGATCGGAGGAAAGCTCAACGCTTGGGGCACCAACGCCAAGCTGGGCACCGGGGAGTTCGTGGTGGCCGAAGCGGACGAAAGCGACGGAACCTTCCTGCTGTTGCCTCCGACCATCGCCGTGGTGACCAACATTGACTTGGAGCATGTGGACTACTACCGGGACCTGGACCACATCCGGGAGACCTTCCTCACGTTCATCAACCGGGTTCCGTTTTACGGCCAGGCGGTGCTCTGCCTGGAGGACGAAAACATCCAAGAACTGCTGCCCAGGATCGAGAAGCGGTTTGTCACCTACGGGTTTTCCCCCCAGGCGGATTTCCAGGCGCGAGATGTGGAGACGGAAGGTCTCAAGACCCGTTATCGGGCGTTCTTCCAGGGCGAAGCATTGGGCGGGATCGAAATCCGGATTCCAGGACGCCACAACGTGTTGAACTCCTTGGCTGCGGTGGCGGTGGGCCGGGAGTTGGAGATCGACTGGCCGAGCATCCAGGCCGGCTTGGAAGACATGACGGGTGTTCAGCGGCGTTTCCAGATCAAGGGTGATGTGGACGGCATCCTGGTTTTGGACGATTACGGGCATCACCCCACGGAAATCCGCGCCGTACTCGATGCGCTGGCCGGTTGCTTTCCGGACCGTCGGCGGGTGGTGGCCTTCCAGCCGCACCGTTACAGCCGGACGCGGGGGTTGATGGACCAGTTCGCCAGGTGCTTCTACCAGTCGGACGTGCTTCTGGTGACCGAAATCTACGCGGCCAGCGAAGCTCCCCTTCCCGAAGTATCGGGACAGGTTCTGGCCGGGAAGATAGCGGCTCACGGGCATCACGAGATCCGCTACTGCCCGACGCTGGAGGACGTGACGGCGGAATTGCTCCGGATCGCTGTACCCGGAGATGTGGTGATCACCCTGGGGGCCGGGAGCATCTGGCAGGCGGGTGAGCGGTTCTTGGAGGCGCGAAGGGCCGGAAAAGGGCGCCGTGGAGTGAGGGCATGACCGTGGCGGTCGAAAACGGTGCCGGAAACGAGGTCGATGCGAAACGGCCGGCGTGGGAACGCCTAAAACAGCTTGCCCAGGTGGACCTTTCCTGGGACGAGCCGCTTTCGGCGCACACGACGTTTCGGATCGGAGGACCCGTGAAATGCCTGGCGCGGCCGAAGACGGAAGAAGCCTTGAAAGCCCTGCTGCGCTGGGCGGCGGAAGCATCGGTTCCGTGCTGGGTGCTGGGAGGGGGGAGCAACGTACTGGCTCCCGACGGCCCTTGGGAGGCTCTGGCGATACGACTGGACGGCACGTTCGGCGCCGTGGAATGCGCGGAGGCGGCGGGGGACGCGGTCCGATTGAAAGTCGGCGCAGGGGTGAAGCTGGCGCGCCTCCTCGGCTATTGCCTACGGTATGGGTTGAGCGGGGTGGAATTTCTGGTGGGCATACCGGGAACGATGGGTGGAGCGGTGGTCATGAACGCGGGGACCGCCCAAGGGAGCCTTTCCCGGGTGCTGGAAGGGATATCGGTTCTCTGCGCCGATGGGTCTTCCCGCTGGACGCCGATCAGCGAACTCAGTCCCGGGTACCGTTCCCTGGACCTTCCCCCATCGGTCATCGTGCTTGGGGCGACGTTGTCCCTTCGGCGTGGGCCGCGGGAAGAGATTCGAAGACGAATGAGCCGAGGGATGAGGGAGCGCCGGCGCACTCAGCCCCTCAATCTGCCTTCGGCGGGATGCGTGTTCAAGAATCCGCCCGGCCGCCCGGCGGGAGCGCTCATTGAATCGGCCGGCCTCAAAGGCTGCCGGATCGGCGGTGCGCAGGTCTCGACCCGGCACGCCAACTGGATCGTCAATCGCGGGGGAGCTACGGCCGGGGACGTCCGGCAGCTGATGGAACGGGTGGAACAGCGGGTTTTTCAACGCTTCGGTGTCCGACTGGAACGGGAAATACGGGTGTTGGTGCCATGACAGGAAAGGCCAACCAATATCGGCGCGATCCGGAACACAGGGTCTGCCCGGCCGGTTGGTTCAAGACGATCGGTGTCCTCGTGCTGGCCGCTGTCGCCGTGGTGGGTCTGAGCGCCGCCTTCGCCCGCGGCTATCATGCGCTTGTCGAGAGTTCCATCCTTCAGCTGCGCAGCGTGGAAATCACCGGACTGGAACGACTGGATCGACGGACGGTGCTGGACACCCTGGGCGTGCCCAAGGGGGCGAACGTCCTCTCGCTCCGCCTGGAGCGGCTGGCTCGGAGACTGGAAGGGTTGCCGTGGGTCAAAGACGCTGTCTTGAGGCTGGATGCTCCCGGGAGGCTGGTGGTCGCCGTTCGGGAACGGAGGCCCTTCGCCGTGGTGCACGGGGACACGACGTATCTGGCGGACGAGGAGGGACGTCTGTTTCTTGAGACCACGGTTCAGTCGCACCTGGAGCTTCCTCTCATCACGGGTCGCAGTCTTCAGGAACTCAAGGACAGAGAGGACCTGCGCCCGGAGATTTTTCAGGCCTTCAGGGATCTGCTGCAGAGTCTGGAACGGACCGACTGGCTGCCGCCGAGCGCGGTGTCGGAATTCCGCTGGGAGGATCCCTTCGGTTTCGTTCTCCTGACCAACCCGCGGGGTGTGACGGTTCGCATGGGCCGCGGCGGTTTCGAGGAAAAGCTGGACCGGCTGCATCGGCTGCTGATGGTTCTGCAGGAACGGGATCTTCTGGAGGCGGTGACCGCCGTCGATCTGGACTACGTAGACCGGGCTTTCGTCAAGGGTCGTTTTGGGGAGTCCACGGGGGTTTAGGCCAAACGAGTCGGAGTTCCACGATTTCTACGGATGGCGGTGGGCTCTGGCGTCGCACGGACCCGGAGTGACGGCGGCAACCCCGGAGAGGCTGAAGGCCTCGGTCATTTTCGCGGTCGGTGGGCACTGAAAGGGAGGAAATGGCCAAAAAAGAAGAACTCATCGTCGGGCTCGATTTGGGCACCACCAAGATTTGTGCGGTGGTGGGTGAAGTGACTCCGGAAGGGATCGACATCGTGGGGGTTGGAACTTCCCCTTCCTTGGGGATGAGAAGCGGGGTGGTGGTCAATATCGACCAGACCGTGAACTGCATCCGAAAGGCCATCGACGAAGCGGAACTCATGGCCGGCTGCGAAATATCCTCGGTGTACGCGGGGATTGCAGGCACCCATATCACCAGCCTGAACAGCCACGGGGTGATCGCCATCAAGAGCCGGGAGGTCACGCCGACGGACATCGATCGCGTCCTGGATGCGGCCCGTGCCATCGCCATGCCCTTCGACCGGCAGGTACTGCACGTGCTTCCCCAGCAGTACATCGTCGATGAACAGGAAGGCATTCACGACCCGCTGGGGATGTCCGGCGTGCGGCTGGAAGCCAAGGTCCACATCATCACGGCCGCCATCAGCGCGGTGCAGAACCTGGTCAAGTGCTGTGAGCGGGCGGGGCTGCACGTGCGGGACGTGGTGCTGGAGTCGCTGGCTTCGGCTGAATCGGTGCTGGACCCCGACGAAAAGCAGCTGGGCGTGGCGCTGGTGGACATGGGGGGCGGGACGTCCGACCTGGCGGTGTTTCGAGACCAGGCCATCCGGTATTCCTGCGTCATCGGCCTGGGCGGAAACCACGTGACCTCCGACATCTCTGTGGGACTCCGTACGTCCATGGACGAAGCGGAAAAGATCAAGAAGCAATACGGCAGCGCCCTGGTGGAACGGGTGGATCCTCAGGACGTGATCGAAGTGGGTTCGGTGGGCGGCCAGAAACCCAGGCAGCTGGCGCGGTCGATCTTGGCCGAGATCATCGAGGCCCGCGTGGAAGAAATGCTCAAAGTGGTGGAACTGGAGATGATCCGCTCCGGTTACATCGAATCGCTTCACGCCGGGGTGGTGCTGACCGGAGGCGTTTCGCTGCTTCCGGGAATCAAGGAATTGGCCGAGCGGGTCTTCGACCTACCGGTCCGGATCGGGGTTCCGTACCGGTTCGGCGGACTCGGAGACGTGGTGAAAAACCCCATCTACGCCACGGCGACGGGCCTCATCCTCTACGGCCGGCAGCACGGCCCCCAACAGGGGTACGCGTCACCGGAAAGCGGTCTGTTCAGGCGCCTGTGGCAGTCTTTGAAGCAATGGCTCGGGGAGTTCTAGGAAAGTGCCCGCGGGGGTACGGACGCCCCCCTGGGGGAGCGGACGTCTTACGGCGGCTTCCGGGGCATCGGATGAGGGATCGGTCAGGGGCACAGAACGTCAACCCAAGCATCGCGACGGGAGGGCAAGGCAGCATGGAACGACTCACATTGAACGGCGCGACGATCAAGGTCCTGGGAATCGGGGGAGGCGGCGGCAACGCCATCAACAACATGATCACGGCCGGGATGAAAGGTGTGGATTTCATCGCGGCCAACACGGACTTCCAGGTGCTCGAACAGAACTTCGCCGAAATCAAGATTCAGCTGGGAACCAACCTGACCAAAGGGCTGGGGGCCGGGGGCGACCCGGAAATGGGGGCCCGGGCGACCCAGGAAGACATCGACAAGATCAAAGAAGCCGTCCAGGAAAGCGACATGGTGTTCATTACGGCAGGACTCGGTGGCGGGACCGGAACCGGCGGGGCCCCTCTGGCGGCCCAAGTCTGCAAGGAGCTGGGCATCCTCACGGTGGCCGTGGTGACCAAGCCCTTCACCTTCGAAGGCCGCGTGCGGCAGCGAAACGCCGAAGAAGGCCTCAAGGCTCTCCAGGACGTGGTGGATACGCTCATCACCATTCCCAACGATCGGCTCACCAGCCTGGCCGACCGGAGGGCGACCCTGCTCGACATGTTCCGCCGCGCCGATGACGTGCTGCTCCACGCCGTCAAGGGGATCTCGGATCTCATCATGCAGCCGGGGCTCATCAACGTGGATTTCGCCGACGTGAAAACGGTGATGAGCGAGATGGGACTGGCCATGATGGGAACGGGTGTCGGCCGCGGCGAAAACCGGGCTGTCGATGCCGCCCAGCAGGCCATCTCCAGTCCGCTGCTGGAAGACCTTTCCATCCACGGGGCCCGGGCCGCACTGATCAACATCTGTGCCGGACCGGATCTGGGCATGTATGAATTTGAAGAGGCGTCGTCCATCATTTATAAGGAAGTGGATGAAGACGCGCAGATCATCCTGGGGACCACCATCGATCCCGACATGGAAGAGGAACTGCGCGTGACCGTGATCGCCACCGGGATCGGCCAGCGGCAGCAGCAGCCCCAGCCGTCGCGCATGACGCGGTCCGCTCGGGTCCGGCCGATTCAGCCGGAACCGATCGTTCCGGCTTTCGAAACCGTGACCATGGGAGCGGGGGCGCCCCGCCGGCAGGTTCACAGGGAAGCCGCGCAGCAGGACGAAACGCCGCGCCGAAGAAACTTTTTCAGAAGACTCACGGGGGGAACACCCGAAGAAGAAGACTGGAACATACCTACTTTCATTCGCCGCCAGGCCGATTGAGTCTGCGCTGAAGGCCCCTTCGACCGTCGCGCGGCTGCAGGGTTCGCGGAGAGCGGTCGGAACGGACGCCTTGACCCTCCCTGGAACACCGGCACCGCGAAGCGCTCGGCCCCAGTGCCCCGGGGTCGAGCGGGGTTTGTGCCTTCAGCGGTGAACGGAGTCCGGGCTCCGCTCTCCTTCGCGCAGAGCGGGTCCGCGGGCGAAACCGCGGAGGAAAAGGGGAGGGCGTTGAAGGGCTGCCGGGTCGTTTCCCGGTGACGGCCTGGAACGTGTCGTGATCCCGACGGCTCCGGCCCATCCTTTCCCTGGCACGATGGAAGAGAAGTTCCTGATTCGGAATGCCCCGTGGCAGGGTGACCATGAGCTGGAAGCAGATCCAGCGCCACCAACAATGGCTGGCCCAGGAAAAAGGCAGTTTCCGCCGCCCGGAAGGCGGCAGGATCAGGGTCGCGCTGGCCTATCCCAACCGATACGCCGTGGGGATGTCCAACCTGGGGTTCCAGGCGGTGTACGGCCGGTTGAACGCCCTGGCCGATGTGGGTTGTGAGCGCGTCTTCTATCCGGAAACGGAAGATCTGCCTTCCTTTCGAGACCATTCCGAAAAGCTCCTGTCCCTGGAAACCAACCGGCCGATCGGCGATTTTCATCTGCTCGCCTTTTCCGTCCCCTATGAAAACGACTATCCGAACCTCCTGGAAATGCTGCGCTTTGCAGGGATTCCCCCGAAGAGTTCCGATCGAAACGCATCCCATCCACTGGTGGCCGCCGGAGGCGTGGCCGTCTTCCTGAACCCCGAACCGCTGGCGCCTTTCATCGACTTTTTCTTTATCGGTGAAGCCGAGGCCCTCCTCACCCCCTTCTGGGAGCATTGGAAGACTCTGGAGGGCCTGAAGCTGGATCGTTCGGCCTTGCTGAGAACCCTGGGTTCCCAATGCCCGGGAATCTACGTCCCAAGCCTGTATGAGCCGGTTTTCGACCCGTCCGGCCGCCTGGAAACCCTGGTACCGAGCGGCGAAGTGCCCGCCCGGGTGGCCTTTCAACGGGCCGACCTGTCGCGAGAGACGGTCTGCCGCACGGTGGTGCTCACGACCCGCACGGAATTCAGCGATGTCTGCCTCGTGGAATTGGGGCGGGGATGCGGCAGAGCCTGCCGATTCTGCGCCGCTGGTTTCGTCTATCGCCCTCCCCGTTACCATACGGCGGCAAAGATTCTCGCCGCCGCGCGTGAAGAACTTCCGCGCACGTCGCGACTGGGCCTCGTGAGTGCGGCCGTTTCCGACCATCCCGAGATCCGGACGGTCTGCCCGGAACTCGTCCAGGCGGGAGCTTCCCTTTCTTTTTCGTCGCTTCGGGCCGACGGCGTCAGCGATGAACTCCTGGCGGCGCTGGATGAAAGCGGCCACCAGGCGGTAGCCATCGCCCCGGAAGCCGGCTCGGCAAGGCTGCGCCGGGTGATCAACAAGCATCTGTCGGAGGACCAGATCCTCCAGGCGGCGGAACGCCTGACCGAATTCGGGGTGTTCAACCTCAAACTCTACTTCATGATCGGCCTCCCGACCGAAACCAGGGACGATGTACAGGAAATCGTGGAACTCACCAAGAGAATCAAGCATCATGTCCTCCGGAGAAGCCGCGGCAGGAAGCGCTTGGGGACCATCACCCTGAGCGTGAACTCCTTCGTTCCCAAACCGTTCACGCCGTTCCAGTGGGTCCCCTTCGCGGGAGTGGGGACGCTCAAGGAGCGAGCTCGGTGGATCAAGGCAGCTCTGGGCAAAGTGGCCAATGTGCGGGTCCATTTCGATGTGCCCAAGTGGGCCTACGTCCAGGCGCTGCTCGCAAGAGGCGACCGGCGCGTGGCCGGGTTCCTGGAAAAGGTGGCACTGGAGGGTCTTTCCTGGTCCCAAGCATACAAGGCGCTGCCCTACAATCCCGACTTCTGGGTGATGCGCGAACGGGACCGGGACGAGCCGTTCCCCTGGGAAGTCGTCGACCATGGACTCCGCAGGTCTTTTCTGTGGGAAGAATACCGAAAGGGCCTGGACGGAAAGGAAAGCTCTTTTTGCATGCCCGAAGAGCGGTGCCGGCGCTGCGGGGTTTGCGGGTAGAAGCCGGACGCGAACCGCCGGAGCCTGCCGTCGCGGCGCGTTCCGTTCCCGGCGACGCCCCCCGGCGCCGTGGTTGCCGGCCGTGGGGAAGATGGTTAAAAGGGGTTAGGATTTTGAGTGATTTTTCGTCTTGTGATAGGTTGCCTGACGTGATTCGTGATGGTCTTTTCAAGAGGAATGGGGGCAAGGAGTTGGCCGTTTGATGAACGGAAACGATTATTATGGAATACTCGGGGTCTCGCCCCAGGCGGGTCCTGAAGAGATCAAGAAAGCCTACCGGCGTCTGGCTTTGGAGACCCACCCCGACCGTAACCCGGGAAATCGTGAAGCCGAGGAACGTTTCAAGCGGATCAGCGAAGCCTACGGCGTCCTGTCCGACCCCGTGAAGCGTGCCCAGTACGATCAGTACCGGCGGTTCGGATTCGCCGGTGGGCCGCGCGCCGCGGGTGGCCCTCAGGCTCGGCCTGGGTTCGGATACAGCCAGGAAGAAATCTTCCGGGATTTTTTCAGCAGCCGCCAGGCTCAAGAGATTTTCGAAGAGATGCAGCGGGAATTCCAGCGAATGGGGTTCCGTTTTGACGAGCGGTTTCTCAACAACCTCTTTTTCGGCGGGAAGTCGCAAGTCTTTCAAGGCGTCTTTTTCGGAGGGCCGGGCGGAGTGAGGATTTTTCGATTCGACCCCACGGGCCGAAAGCCGGGACGCCAAGGATTGGGGGAACCGTCGGCGGGGAAACCAACGCGTCCCCATTCCCAGCCGTCGCTGGTTGTCCCTGTTCTGAAGGCTACGGGTTCTCTTCTCTGGCAGGCAGGCAAACAGCTCGGAAAGCGTTTGGCTCGGAAGGTCATGAACTGGGCCGAAGCCGAAGCGGACCGCGAAGACGCCCGGCAGGAAAAGCCGGACATCCTTTACCGGTTGGCCATCGATCCCCGGGACGCCCTGGAAGGCGGCGTGGTTGAAGTGGAACTGCCGCACTTGGAACGCAACAAGCGCGTGGCGGTGAGGATTCCGCCCGGCGTCCGGTCCGGCAACCGCCTCCGGCTGAAGAATCTGGGGCACCGGCTGGGGAGCGACACAGTGCGCCGCGGAGACGTTTACTTGGAACTCGTGGTGGAAAGGACATGAAGTCGGCGGATGGTTCGTGGCTTTCCAAACAGGAGGGGCAGCGGATGTTGGAGCTCATCAAGAAGAGCCTGCTGGCGGGTCTGGGAGCCGCAGTGGTGACCAAAGAACGGGTGGAGAAGGCGACTCAGAAGCTGGTGGACGAAGGCAAGATTTCGGGGGAAGAAGCAGAGAAGCTGGCTTCGGAACTCATCGAAAGCGGTGAGAAACAGTGGCATGAAGTTCAGGCCAAGATCGCGGAAAGCGTCAAGCGGGCAACGGAGAACTTGAATCTCTGCAGCCGGCGGGAGTACGAGGAGCTGAAGTCCCGCGTGGAGGCGCTGGAAAAACGCGTGACCGTGGTGGAAGACCTTACCCGCGAGCCCGAGTGAACCGGGCATCGATTCCTCCCCTTGAAGCGGATCGAAACCCGCCTGGAAGGCGTCGAGAGGCCCTGCCCCTGAAAGCGGAAACGGCTGGCCCGCCGTTCCGTTCGGCCGCCGGGTTCCTCCCGCATCGTGAGCTTTCCCCTCGGGCGGTGAAGGTGCGGGCCGCGGTGTGATGCCGGCGGCGGAGAGACAGTGGTGGAAGTCAAGGCCTTCATGCACGTCGGCCGATTCAAAGACATCGTCCTGATCCTTCTCAAGTACGGATTCGACGATGTGGTGGATCGGCTCGACTTTCCGGCCAAGAGCCTGCTGGAGCGGATCCATCCCATCGATACGGAGATGAGTACCTGGGAGCGGATCCGGCGGGCACTTGAAGATCTGGGGCCGACCTTCATCAAGTTCGGCCAGATGCTGAGTCTTCGGCCGGATCTGCTGCCCTATGCCCTCATTTTTGAACTGCGGCGGCTTCAGGACAACGTGGCCCCCGTGCCGTTCGATGCCATCCGGCAGCTGGTGGCGGAAAACCTGAAAAAGCCCCTGGAAGACGCCTTTATCCATTTCGACCAAGTCCCCATGGCGGCAGCCTCCATGGCCCAGGTTCACCGGGGGGTGCTGAGGGACAGCCGCGAGGTTGTGGCGGTCAAAGTGCAGCGGCCCCACATCCGCCAAGTTATCGCAAAAGACCTCTACATCCTGGAAGCGATCGCCCGGGAACTGCACGAAAGGTCCGAAGACCTCCGCATTTACAACCTGCCGAAACTGGTCCGAGAACTCAAAAGGACCATGTTTCGCGAACTGGATTTCACCCTGGAGGCTCGAAACATCAAGATCGTGGCGGCCAACTTCCGCGACGATCCCCAGGTCCACATGCCGGCGGTATTTGAGGCATACTGCACCCGTCAAATGCTGACCATGGAGATGATCCGGGGAACCCGGCTCCAGGACTTGGTCGCCGGAGGCACGGTGGACGGAAAGGAACTGGCGCGGCGGGGCATCCGGGTCATCGTCAAGCAGATCCTTCTGGACGGATTTTTCCACGCCGACCCGCATCCGGGAAACATCCTGGTTCAGGAAAACGGGGTCATGTGCCTCCTGGATTGGGGCATGGTGGGGCGACTCACCCGCGAAACCCGCTTCCAGTTGATCGACCTCATCAACGCCATCGTGGAAAAGGACAGCGAACGGGTCATGGAAATGCTGATCCAGCTGAGCCAGCGAACCACCGTGCCCAACGAAGCCCATCTGCAGCGGGAGATTCTCGACATCCTGGACGCGTACCACAGCGTGTCGCTGAAACACCTGGACCTGGGCCAACTGCTTCTGGAACTGACCGGTCTTCTCCGCGAATACCGCCTCCAGCTTCCTACGGACCTCGCCGTCATGATCCGTGCACTCGTGACCGCCGAAGGCACGGCCCGCCAGATCCATCCCGACCTGAACGTGGTGGATGAAGCCGAAGGCTACGTGAAGGCGCTCGCCACGGAGCGATGGAAGCCGGCGGAAATCATGCGGAACCTCCGGCGGACCCTCCGCCACATGGGCGTGCTCCAGAGGCAGCTCCCCATGCGCGTTTCCCAAATCGTCGAAAAGGTAGAACGAGGCGAGCTGAGTGTCCGTTTCCAGCACGAAAACCTGGGGGATTTCCGACGGAGCGTTGAAAACAGCTCCAACCGCCTCACGCTGGGCATCATCATAGCCGCCATGATCATCGGATCCTCCATGGTCATCACCACCGGCGTCGAACCCTTTCTTTTCGGGTTCCCCGCCTTCGGTATCCTCGGCTACATGATCTCCGGCGTGCTGGGGCTCTGGCTGGTTTTCAACATCATCCGATCGCGGAAATACTGAATCTCGACTTGGCCTCTCGTCAAAGCTCCGCGGGCTAAGGAGCAACAAAAAGGGGACCGTTCGTCCCCTTTTTGGATTTCGTTTCCTAAGACCGTCGAAACCCACCGGCCTGCGATCAGCAACTGCAGGAAGTCCCGCACGCTCCACCGGTTCCAATGGGAACCTGGCAATCGATCCTGAAACCGGACATCATGCCGTAATCCACGTAATCCACGGTCAAGGCCTTGGTCAGATCCATCAGAGATTTCTCGACGATCATCGTGAAACCGTTGACCTCAAACACTTCGTCATTGTCGTTAGGTTCATCCAGAACCATGGCCAACGAGGGCCCGCTTCACCCTCCCTGTTGGAGGAAAATGCGAATCGGGTGTATTTCCTTCCCCTCGAAATAATCCTTCAGAACCTCTTCGGCTTTGGGAGTCACCTGAACCATTCCGATCTCCTCTCATGATGTTGTTTGTGCCTTGCATTTAGTCACAAACCGTCGTGGTGTCAAGGAAAAGGCTGGAGCGGGCGGGAAGATGCCGGCAAAGGATCGGGCTCCCCCGGGGGCGGGAATGCTCCTTCTTGAATTGCGACCGCGCCTGTGTTCTGCTATAGGCCGACGTGGATTGGGTTGCGACTTCGATGAATCGGGGAGGAGTCCGATGGCGAAAAGGCAGAGCATTCTCGTGGTGCAGCAAAACGGAAGTGCGGAAGCGAAAGTTGCAGGGATCCGGCAGTTCGGCCGGGATGCCTTCGAACTGCAAGTGTTTTCCATCGACGAGCCGCTGCCGCCGGTTCTCGACGAATCTGAAGCCTTCCTTCCCGATGCCATCGACGCGGATCTGGTGCTGGATTTCCTGACACACCCCGATCTTTCTTACGACCTGGGACTGCGCTGTCGGCAGTTGAAGATCCCGGTGGTGGCATCCGGAAAGAGACACCGGATTGGAGGCGTGGTGACGCCACCCACCTGATGCGGGCTTTCCAGGCAGGTCGGTCTGGGCCGATACGGGGAAATGTTCGGAGCCCCCGAATTCAGCGCGGAAGTCGAAAACGGGCTGCTGGTGCAACTTGACGTGATCCGTGGAGCACCCTGCGGAGCGACGTGGAGGGCCGCGCAAAAAGTGGTGGGACTCCCGGCGGAGCAGGCGGTGGTGCGTATCGGCCTGGAGACTCAGTTCTTTTGCGTCGCGGATCCCTCGGGCTGGGATCCGCTCTGGGGAAAGAGTCCGGTCCACTTCGCGGGAAACGTCCACAGCAAAGCCCTGGAACGGGCCCTTCAATGGAAATGCGTAACGGGCGTCTCGGAGAAGCGTGGGGCGTGACGCGCATGAGGAGCAGAGGATGTTGAAGAAGTTCAGTGTGCTGCTAAGTCTGATTTTTGTCTTCTCGGGGGTCTGTGCGGTTTTGGTTGAGACCGGCGAAGCCCGCCGTTTGGGTGGTGGAAGGTCTTTCGGGAGCGGATCCGGCTACCAGCGAAGCGTCCCCAGGCAATCCCTCCCCCAGAAGAGTCCCGGGGTGACGTCGCAACGCGCGACCCAGGCCCAGCCCGGTGCCATGACTTCCAGAGGGGTCTTCGGGGGCATCGGTGGCATGGTGTCGGGACTTCTCATGGGAAGCCTCATCGGGAGCCTCCTTTTCGGGGGCGGTATGCGCGCCTATGGAGGCTTCGGCCTTTTTGACCTGCTGATCTTCGGACTGCTGGCCTATCTGTTGTATCGTATGGTGCGAAGCAGGAGGTCCGCGGCGGCTCAGGCAGCCGGCTATGGAGGTCCCGCCGGGCCCGGTTCGTCCCGTGAGGTAGGTTCCGGGCCTGTGGCCGGCGGCTGGGGCGGCCTCAGCGCGGGGGAATCGGCCGAGCCGAATCGGCCCTCACTGCCCGAAGGCTTTGACGAGAAGCGTTTTCTTGAAGGCGCCAAGAAGGCGTACGCCCGACTCCAGGAATCCTGGAACAAGCGGGACCTGGAAGACATCCGGCTCTTCGCGGTCCCCGAGGTTTTCGAGGAAATCGAACGCCAGACCAGGGAATCGATGGACAACGGGCGCACCGAAATCATTCTCGTCAATGCGGACCTTTTGGAGGCGAGGGAGCTGAATGGAAAGGTTGTGGCGAGCGTCCTCTTTGACGTGATGATGCGCGAGGACGCGTCCCAGGAAGTTCCGGAGCAGGTCCGCGAAATCTGGCATTTCAGCAAAGCCAAGAGCGAAGGGGCCAAGTGGATGCTGGAAGGCATCCAGCAGGTGGAATGAACCCGGGGAACGGTCCGTGCCCGTGCTGCGGATCGCGCCGCGCGTTGCGAGTCAGGCGATCGTGATGCGAGAACGGGCGGCTCCAGGGGGTGTCGGCGTTGCCGGCCGCCTTGAGGTGTGACACCGAGGGGCGATCAACCGCTCGTTTGCCTCTCGGGTCCTCGGCCGTTCCCATCACGGCTGATCCAGGCCGCCCGGAGGACCTTGGAGGTGCCCCGGCTGACGGCGACCCGTTCGTCCAGGCGACGGCCCACAATCCAGCAGATTTTTTCGGCGTCGCAAAGGATCGGAATCCGCGCCCGGAGGGACCGGGGGATCCTGGTGTCCACGAAGAAATCCTGGAGCTTCTTGGAACCTCCAAGGCCCAGCGGGCGGAAGCGATCTCCGGGCCGCCATGAACGGACGGTGAGGGGCCAGCGAACGCGGTCCGCGTCCATGCAGACTTCCAACGGTGAACCGGACGCGGCTCCGGACGGCGGGTTCGGTTCCGCCGTGAGAACCAGTCGTGCTTGAAGAGACGGGAATTCAAACGATCCCGTCTCAGGAATTTCGAAGTCAAACGGAACCGCTTGCTGCGGTTCCGCCGCTGCAAATTCCAGGCGATCCCCTTCCAGCCGTGCTTTCAGGCCGCCGGGGAGGTCCACGGACCGCCCGGAATGTTGTCTTTCGATCAGCTTCATCACGGATTCCACGTGGTGAGCGTAAAGGCCTCCCAGATGTCCGCACTGCAGGCCGACGGCATGCCGGATCAGGCGACGCCTCACGGCGGGGCCGTGGCCGCGAAGCCGTGCGAGACTCAGAGCCGTCTCAGCCGTCGCGCCTTTGCACTTCACCCCTTCCCACAACCGGGAGACCTCTTCCCTCCAGAAGGATTCTTCGGCCGCGGCCAGCTCGGCATGCCGGCAGAGAGTTTCGGTGATCCGCGGGTGGAAGACCGTCTCGAGTCTCGGAAGGATTTCCAGCCGGATGCGGTTCCTCAGGCAGTGGCCGGGAATTTGGTTGGTGGGGTCCTCACGATACGTCAATCCTTTTTGTTTCAGATAGGCCAGGATGTCCCGGCGCGGGGCGAAAAGAAGCGGGCGGATGCAGCCCCCTGCCGTTGCGGGGCGCATGCCCGAAAGACCCGCCGGGCCGGTGCCGCGAAACAGGCGCAGCAGCACTTCTTCGGCTTGGTCGTTCGCGTTGTGACCCAGGGCCACTTTGTCCAACCCGCAGGAACGCTTCACCTCATCGAGCGCCGCCAACCGGCAGTCCCGGGCCGCCATTTCCATGGAAACTCCGCGGGCCTTCCGGTAAGCGCCCACGTCGGCCGTCTTGACGATGACCGGAACCTGGAGACTCGACCCCAGGTTCATGACGAAAGCCTTGTCTTCGGAGGAGGCGGCGCCTCGGAGTCCGTGGTCGAAGTGGAAAATCACCAGCCGCTCCGAGGCCGTCTCGTCGCGAAGGGCGTGGAGGGCGCTCAGGAGGGCGACGGAATCCGGGCCGCCGGAAACGGCCGCCAGCACACCTTCTCCAGGACGCAGCAGGCCGTGGCGTCGGATGTGATCAAGAACCCGGGCTTCGAAAGCTGTGAGGGGCGGCATCAGGTGTTGATGTCGGATGCCTGGGAAAGCCGCTCTCCGGGAGGGTGCGGCGGCGGGTTCTTCCCGCCGTCCGCGGTGATCAGGGGGACCGCGTCTTTCCACTTCCGGCCGCGGATCAGGAGTTTTCCTTCACTGTTGATGACGGTGTTGTCGTCGAGAATCACCAGGCCATAGCGTTCGGCGACGTGGCTCTTGTAGCGGTATTCCATGGAACGCTTCTTGAGCTTGTAGTTGAGTACCAGGAGAACCAGCGCAAAAAAGGACGCCAGGCCGAGGAGCACGGCGGCCGAAAGCAGGAACACCCGAATCGAGGTTTCCCCCACCGTTCCGATGAGCCCGATCACTACGTCCAGGTTGTAAATCAGCCCGATGGTTCCCGCCAGAAGCAGCAGCAGGCCGAGGTAGGGGAGCCTCTGCACCCATTGGACCAGGGCCGCAAGCCGATAGACTTTGCCCGTGCGCTCATCGTGAGGGGCGGCATCCTGCCGCTGCCCGCCGGCATCCTCCCGCGGCGATGCGCTCCCCAGGTATTTGTTGAAGCCCACGATAATGGTGCCCAGCAGAAAGGTCACCGCCACCGGGGCCAGGAACGCGATCAGAAAGTAAGTCTTCCAGGGAAACGGAATATCCACCGGGCCGAAACGGTCGTAACCGTCGGTTCCCAGCTGGTAAAACCAGCAGCCCACGAAGATCAGCACTTCAAGCCACACAAGAAAAAACAGGTATTTCTTGAACAGGTCCCGGCGTTCCGAATCATCGAAGAGGGCGGACAGCCCGTGACCGTTTGCCTTGGTCGCTTTGGAGGTGTCGTCCATGGTTCACTTCTGTCGTTTGGGAAAGGTGCTGAAACCGGTTTTCAACGAGTTTATGCAAAATATCAGAAGCCAGTCCCGAGGGCAATGCGCAACCGGAAATAAATGAACGGGATTCGCCTCAGGTCGGCCCGGCGTGGGTGCAACGGACCGACAACCCTCACGGGTTCGCCCAGTGGAGCGGGTTTTTGCTCATGTTCACGGAGGACTTCTTGTGGTAAGAAAAGATGTCCGAAAACGGCCGGATGCGAAGGTTGCCGGCCGAAAGCCGATCACCATTCTCTCATCAGAAAGGGACGTGAAGGATGAGCACCACGCCAGTCTACCGGACGGATCTGGAAACACTTCCGCTTCTTTCGCGCGGCAAGGTGCGCGATATCTACGATCTCGGCGATTCGATCCTCATCGTGGCCACCGACCGCATTTCGGCGTTCGACGTGGTGATGCCGACCCCCATTCCGAACAAAGGAAAAATCCTGACCCAACTTTCGGCCTTTTGGTTCGATTTCTTCAAGGACCTAACGCCCCATCACCTTATCGGCACTGACGTTCGAAGTTTCCCCGAGTCGTGTGCACCCTACCGGGACATCCTCGAGGGGCGGAGCATGTGGGTAAAGAAGGCGAAGCCGCTGCCGGTGGAATGCATCGTCCGCGGCTATCTGGTGGGATCGGGCTGGAAGGATTACCGAAAGACGGGAGCGGTCTGCGGGATCGCCCTGCCGCCGGGGCTCCGGCAGGCCGAGCGGCTCCCCGAACCTCTTTTCACGCCGTCCACCAAGGCGGCGGAAGGGGCTCACGACGAAAACATCTCCTTCGAGCAGATGGCGCGTCTCATCGGAGCGGATTCAGCCGCAAGGATCCGCGATCTTTCACTGGAAATCTACAAGCGCGGGGCCGCCTATGCCCTTGAAAAGGGCATCATCCTCGCGGACACGAAGCTGGAATTCGGTCTTCTCGAGGGCGAGCTCCTTCTGATCGACGAAGTGCTGACTCCCGACTCCAGCCGGTTTTGGCCGGCTGACCGCTACCGCATGGGCGAAAATCCGGAGAGCTTCGACAAGCAGTACCTCAGGGATTACCTGGTGGATTCGGGTTGGAAGGATTCCGACCCGCCGCCGGAATTGCCTCCGGAAGTGGTGGAAAGCACGACGGCCAGATACCTCGAGGCGCTGGAGCGGCTCACCGGCCGCAGCCTGGCCTAAGTACAGGTCCACAGAAGAAAATGTTCATTGTTAGATGTTAAGATTCTCTGGAAATGCCACCGTGTTCCCAAGCTTCAGCTTGGGAACACAACAGTTCAGAAGCTCCAGCTTCGATTGAGGCCGTTCCCAAGCTGGAGCTTGGGAACGAGGGGGTTTGACTTCGTTCATAAGCCGGAGATTGGCAGGCTTGGGAACGAGGGGAAGCGATCTTTGTAGGAGCGGACCCTGGCCGCGAAGGAGGTTTTTGCAGGAGCGGCCTTGGCCGCGATCCGGGTCGCCGGCAAGCCGGCTCCCACAAAGGGGTCCAGGTGAGGCTTCTTGTCATCTGTTCGGGGGCGGAAGATCCCCCGCGGCAACAACTGGATCGTAAACGTCTTGCCGTTTCCCGGCTGAAACCTATTCCCGGACAGGCTCTAGATGCCCCGCGGAATGCCGCGGGCTCCGTTCGTGCGATGGAATGTTCATGAACCGAGGGGAAAGGGAAAACGTGACAGCGGCTGCCGACACGATACCGGGGAAACCCGAAGGCCGGCTTTCGGCGGGCGTCCCGGCCTACCGGCTGGAATCCGTGACGTTCGATCGCGTGGACCGGGGCGATCGCCGTTTCGAAATCTCCTCCTTTGTGGAACCTTCGGAGTTGCAGGATTCACTGGCCGCAGAAGGCATGGTGACGCCTCCCCGTCTTCTCGAAACCGAAAACGAACGCTTTATCGTCGTGGATGGTTTCAAGCGGCTGCGGTGGCTCGAAGATCGCGACCAACCCCGTTTTCAAGCCCTCGTCCATCCTCCGGGGACGAACCTGGCGGTGCTCTGGCGTAAACGCATCGAAGCGAAACTTTTCGGCCCGCCGCTCAATCTCGCGGAGAAGGCTCAAGTGGTCCAGAAGGCGGCGGAGTTCTATCTGCCGGCCGAGGTGTTTCGGAGGATCCTTCCTGTCTTGGGGCTGAGCGGGAGGGCGGAGAACGTGGCCGCCTGGTGCCGGGTCAGTCGCTGGAACGTCGGGCATCTGGAAGCCCTGGCTCGTCAAGTCATCGGCGAGCGGGCGGCGCTCCTTCTCACCCGCTGGGATGAAGGAAGCCGCTCGGCCGCGGTACGCGTTCTCCGGCTGCTTCGGTGCAGTGCGAGCCTCCAGGTGGAAATCCTGGAACGTGTTCATGATCTGGCGCTTCGCGACGGCCTGCTTCCTTCGGATGTCCTGGCCCGCGCGGAGTTGAGAGAGATCCTGGATTCGGAAGAACTCAACCACCGTGAAAAGACTCAGGCCGTTCGCGAACGACTCTTTGATTGGTACGCTCCCAGGCTTCGGGCGAGGCGGGAACAGTTGGCCCGCGAGTTGGAGCGGCTGGGGCTGCCTGCGGCGGTCCGCATTGAACCTTCCGCGGCCTTCGAAGGCGGAACATGGCGGGCGCAGATCGATTTTTCAAACGCGGAAGACCTGGGGGAACGGGCCCGCCTCTTCCAACGCTTGGCGGAATCCGGGGCCGTTGAACGGCTGATGCGGGGTCCACGATGACCCGCCGAAAATCCCTTCCCTTCACCCAAACGACACGGTCCGTGCCCTTCGGAATCATCACAACCCGGGCACCGGCGGGAGTCCCCTGAATGTCGCCCTTTTGCGTCAGCCCTCCCCAAAAGGTCATGGTGGAAGCCTCGGTCCGGGACGGAGCCCTCGTTTCCGCCCTCCGGCGAAACCTGCCGGACGCCGCCTTCCAGGTGTGGGACAAGGTGCCCGAGACGACTGAATTCGATCCGGACCGTGTGGACGTGATCCACTATCGTGGTCGATTTCTTCGCCCGTGCCCGGGCACCCGGAACTACCTCTGTTGCGGATACCTGATCCTCCATTTCGGAACCCAGTGCAGCCTCGACTGTTCCTATTGCATCCTCCAGGCTTACCTGCAGGAACCCAATCTTCGGTTGTTCGGAAACACCGGAGATCTTCTGAGGGAAGTGGACGAGGTTCTTTGCCGGAATCCCGAAACGCTCCACCGGGTCGGCACCGGCGAGTTTACGGATTCCCTGCTGCTGGACTTGTGGACGGAATTTTCCAGGCTGGTGGTGCCTTGCTTCGCCGGGCGGCCCAACGCGGTCCTGGAATTGAAAACAAAAACCCCGTTTGTCCGCAACTTGGAGGGCCTGGACCACGGGGGAAACACCATCGTGGCCTGGTCGCTCAACGCGGAAGCCGTGCGCCGCCGGGAAGAACCTCGAGCGGCTTCCTTGAGCCGCCGGCTGGATGCGGCGCGCCGGGTGGCCGACTGGGGCTATCGGCTGGCGTTTCATTTCGATCCCATGATCGTGCATCCCGGCTGGCGCGAAGGGTACCTGGAAGTGCTTCACCGGCTATTCGACGCGGTGGACCCGGCCGCCGTGGTATGGATCAGCCTGGGGGCCTTCCGGTTCATGCCCTCGTTGAAGCCCGTTCTCCAGTCGCGCCACCCTCACACGAGGATCGCGTCCGGGGAATTCCTCCGGGGACTGGACGGAAAGATGCGCTATTTTCGGGATATCCGCGTGGAACTTTACGCGCCCATGGTGGATGCCATACGGCAAATCGATCCCTCGCTCTGCGTCTATCTCTGCATGGAGAGCCCCGACGTGTGGCGTGAGACCTTCGGCTTTTCGCCCGAAGATCGCGGGGGGCTTCCGCGGATGCTTGACCGTGCGGTTCAGGATCGAATGGGTATCGGCACCGCCTGCCGCTGCGGCGCCGGTGAACGGCAGGAAGTCTCCAGCGGCAGGGAAGGAGGCCCGGATGGAATGGACAGCGGTGGAACGTGAGGCCGTCCGTTCCTGGAATCGCCACATGGACCTTGATGTGCCCCTGGTTCTGAGGCGGACCGCCGATCCCCGTTCCGAGACATTGCGGGACTTCCTGGAAACCCTGGAGTCCCTGGCGGACCGCGTCCGGGGGAGCGTTCGTGAAGAGAAGGAAACGCTGGGCCTTCCCGCATTTCTAATCGGGAGCGGCTGGCGTTACCACGGCCTTCCCCGCGCCATGGAACTCAGGCCCTTTCTGGATCTCCTGGCGTTCCAGGTGGCGCCTCCCGCGCAAGCATGGCCCGAAAGCCTGCGGGCCGCCGCGCTGGGGGTCGAAAACCCGGCGACGCTCAAGGTTTTCGTGACGCCCCAATGCCCCCATTGCCCGCGGGTGGTCCAGGACTTGGCCCCGCTGCCCTTCCTCAACCCGAAGGTTCAAGTCGTTCTGGTCGACGGCGGACTTTTTCCAGAAGAGGCCCGAGAATACGGCATCCGAGCCGTACCGGCCGTCGTTCTGGACGAGGATTTCCGCTGGACCGGCCCCGTGCGCGTCGCGGAAGTGCTGGAGGCGCTGGCGCGACGGGAAGGTTCCGATATGAGCCCGGAAGCCATGGTCCGGATGCTCAAGGAAGGGAACGCGGAACGACTGGCCCGGCTGATGATCGCCGCCGGCCGTGTGTTTCCCGGCTTCCTTGAGGTGATCTCCCATCCCGAATGGTCGGTTCGCTTGGGAGGCCTGGTGCTGGCCGAAGAACTGATTTCGAAAATGCCGCAGGGGTTCGCGGGGATTCTGCCGGCTCTCTGGGATCGCATGAACGAATGGCCGGAGGCCGTGCAGGGCGACATCCTCTACCTCACGGGCCTGAACGGGGATCCGGCGTGGGTGGGGAAAATCCAGAGCTTCCTCGAGGCGCGGAACGCAAGCGCCGACTTGGTGGAGGTGGGCCGGGAGGCCGTCGAGGCCCTTCTCGGCCGAACTGGTCCGGTCTAAAGACCGATGCGGGCCCCGGCGTGCGGCGGGGCCCCACGTGTCAACCTTCGATCCAAGGTGGAAACGCACGCCCTCTCTACGCTGCAGCTCCCTTGAGAATCGTTTCCAGGGCCTTTCGGTTGGACTCGTATTCCGGCGTGTAAAGGGGCGGACACGCCTCCAATGAGATGTCCTTTTTCACCAGCCGCGCGGCGAAGGCCATGCAGGTCATCTCGCCGCATTCCTTGCAGTTGGTCCTGGGAAGATACTTGAGGATTTCGACGACATTGAGCTTCATAGCTGACACCTCCTTTGCCTCATGAATCAACGATCACTCCACGCCGCCGGATCCAGCGGTTCGTTCGGAGAGGAGCGCCGCTGACGGAAGAAGATGCCGCATGTGCCTGTCGCGAAAAGCAGAGGGCGGGCCGGCTTGAACACGCAACCTGCAACCGGGCGATGCGCCGGTTTTCAGAATTTCACGGCCGCGGGAAAAGCGCGATCAAAATATCACCCGACGAACCGGCGGCTCGATCACACCGGCTGGCATGATACAAATACAATATAACCACTGGGAATTTTAAGGGTCAAGCCGACCGGGTTTCGCCGGTTCGCCGTCAAGCGTGGCCCGTGCTTCGAAACCCGTCAGCCTGAATGCCGAAGCGCCGCATGATCTGTTGGAGCGCCTGGCGTTCCAGGCCGCAGATGCGCGCCGCCTGGCTGACGTTCCCCTGCGTCAGGGTCAGCAGCCGCTCGACGTAACTCACCGTGAACCGGCGGAGCACCCGTTCTTTGGCCTCCTTGTAGGGAAGGTCCTGAAGCGCCGTGTCCTGGGGAGGTGCGGCCTTGGGGCCGTCTCCACGAAAGCCCACGTCTTCGGGGCGGATGTCCCGGTCGGGGGAAAAGAGGATCCCGCGCATGATGACGTTTTCCAGTTCCCGAACGTTACCTTCCCAGGGATACCGCAGAAACATTTCCATCAGTTCCGCGGAAACGGACTTGCCCGGCCGGTTGAGTTCCGTCCCGTGGCGCTTGAGAAAGTGGTCGACGAGAAGGGGGATGTCCTCACGGCGCTCCCTGAGCGGCGGAAGGGCGATGGGAACGACGTTCAGGCGGTAGTAAAGATCTTCGCGGAATTCCCCACGCTTCATCTTTTCCTGCAGATCGCGGTTGGTGGACGCGACAACCCGCACATCCACGTGGACGCTCTTGGTGTCGCCCAGCGGCTTGATGGTCTTTTCTTGGAGTACGCGCAGGAGTTTGGTCTGGATGTTGGTGCTGATGTCCCCGACTTCGTCCAGAAAGAGGGTTCCCGTATGGGCTTCCTGGAAGAGGCCGATGCGGTTCTGGGTGGCGTGGGTGAAGGCGCCCTTGCGGTAACCGAAGAGCTCGCTTTCCAGGATGTTTTCCGGTACCGTGGGGCAGTTCACAGCCACGAAGTTCTTGGATGCGCGGTCGCTCAACTTGTGAATGGCCCGGGCCACCAGGTCTTTGCCGGTGCCCGATTCCCCGGTGATGAGCACCGTAAGATCCGACTTGGCCACCATCTGGATCGTCTCGTAGAGGCGCTGCATGGCCGCGCTTTTTCCCACCAGGTTCTGAAACGCTTGATGCTGCTTCACGTGCTTTTGCAGTCTGAGGTTCTCCCGGAGCAGTCGGCTGCGTTCCAGAGCTTTTTGCAAGGTCAGGATCAGGGCTTCGTGGTCGAACGGCTTGGTGATGAAGTCGTAGGCGCCGCTTCGGATGGCCTGCACCGCCAGTTCGATGCAGCCGTGGGCGGTCATCATGACCACGGTGAGCCAGGGATGTTCGCGGCGCAGGTGCTCCAGAAGATCCAGGCCGTCCATCCCCGGCATCTTCATGTCGACCAGGGCCAGGTCCATGGGTTGTTCGCTGAGGAGACGCAAGGCGTTTTCGCCGGACGAAGCCGTGAAGACCTCGCAGTTCAGGTCCTCGGGCAAGGTCCGCTTCAAGAGTCTCAGCAAGTCCACCTCGTCGTCCACGATCAGTATTCTCTCTTTGAAATCCGTCATGAAAATGCTTCATCCTCCGCCGTGACGGGGAGAACCACCGTAAAGGTGGAGCCCTTCCCGGGTTCGCTCTGTACCAGGATGTCGCCCCCGTGGTTCTTCACGATGCCGTAACTCACCGAAAGCCCGAGTCCCGTGCCTTCCCCCGTGCTCTTGGTGGTGAAAAACGGGTCGAAGATCCGCGGCAGGTCTTTCGGCTGGATGCCGCAACCCGTGTCTTCCACGTGCACGTGAACGACGCCTCCGGTTCCTTCGGTCGCCACGTACCGGGTGCGGATCCTGATCTCGCCTTCCTTCGCGATGGCCTGCTTGGCGTTCATGATGAGATTCATGAAAACCTGCTTGATTTTGTTCCTGTCCAGCACAATGGACGGGACGTCGGGATCGAACGCCTTGACCAAGTTCACCCGGTCCAGGTCCAGGTGGTGGCGGACCACGTTGAGCACCTCGTCGATGGTGTCGTGAAGGGAGGCCATCTGCTTTCTCGTATGGGTGGTCCGGGAAAAGCTCAACAGATCTTCCACGATGATCTTGCAGGTACGCGCGTGTTTTTCAATGGTCCGGAGGTCCGCATACTTTTCGGACCTCTCGGTTTCATCGCGGATGAGGAGCTGGGTGTAACCCAGGATGATGCTCAGCGGGTTGTTGATTTCATGAGCGATGCCGGCCGCGAGCTGCCCGATGGAAGCCAGCTTGTCGGCTTGGAGCAGCTGCTGCTGCATCACCTTTCGTTGGGAAATGTCCTTGGCCACGAAATGGAAGGTTTCCGTCTTCGCGCTGATCTCGCATTCCGCGGAAGCGCTCAGCAAAACGCTCAACTCCCTCCCGTCCCGGGTCACCAGGTCGATTTCGGCGTCGTTGACGTAGCAGTGACGCTGCAGCTGCTCGCGCAACCCTTCCCAGTCTTCATGCCTGGCGAAGAAGGCCGACAAGCGAAGTTCCCCCTGCTCGACGGCCCCGTCTTCGATACCGAGCATCCGTTTGCCGGCGGGATTCATGTCCAGGAGCTTTCCCGTTCCCGCCGTGATGGCGATCATGTCCCGGGACGCCTCGAAAATCCTCCGATACTTCGTTTCCGACCGCACCAGTTCCCGGGACCGCTCGGCCACCAGGTCTTCCAGGTTGCGGTTGAGGTAGAGAAGCTTCTCGTGGGCCTGCTCCAGGGCCGCCTTGTCCTGGGCCATCTGCTGGTAAACCCGCCAGACCCGTTTGAAAAAGAGGGTGGTCGACCCCACCAGGGCGAACATCAACGTGTTCATCCCGCCGCTGAAGGGTCGAAGGATGTCCCAGGTCTCTCTTCGACCCGCCATCATGAGAAGGATCTTGGCGATATGGCCGACACCCCGCGAGATGGCGAATCCCGCCAGAGCATAGGAAACCCAGACCAGGTAGGTCCAGATGATGTTGTCTTCATCGCGCTTTCGAAGCTTGGTGGCGTGGTGAACGCAGAGGAATGAAAAGAGGATCATCAGAGAAGATCCGACGAAATCGATGATCCATACGGGAAGCATGGGAAGGATCATGACGCTTCTTCCTTCACGCGCCCCCCGTCCGCCGATCGAAGCAGATGGTGGAGCGATGAAAAGAGAAACACGATGGCGGGAACGCACAGGAGGTGGTCCATCTTGGTCACGTAGGAAACCAAGGCGACCCACTCGACCCCCGGGTTCGGAGAAATCCAGGCGGTGAAAACACCCGGGGTCGCGACCGAGAAAAGGTCCTCGCGGCCTTCCAAGTGGTGGTTGATGAGGGCGTTCAGGTTCCACAAAATGAAGAAAAAGGCCGCGTACTGGAGCCGCCGCCAGCCCTTGTGAGCCGTGAGCCGTCGTTCACGGAGCCAGTAAATGAGAGTGCCCATGGAAAAGATGAAGAAGATGTGGGCCATCTGGTGCACATACAGCCCTTCGGGTTCCGCGTGCACCTGAACGGCGAAGGCGGGAAGCGGAAACAGGAGCATTGCAAGCAGGAAGGCGACGCTTCCTCCCACCGAAAAAATCCGGCCTCTCATCGCTTGTCCTTTCGTTTGCGGCGCGAAGTTGTCGCCAATGACGACAGCCTGTCGAAGCTCGCGACATCGTCCCTAAGGGTATAAAATCATTTGCGGAAAGCCAACCCCTTTCGACTTGGAAGAGTCCTTCGTCGCTTTCCGCGACGGCTTCCATGGACTCCCCTCCGCGGGGAAGTGGATTCCAACCTACTGAGAAAACTAAACAAAAAGCTCAGGCCTCAACGCCTCTCTCATTTGGACCCGTTCTTGCTCAAGTGAACAGGCGACGGCCGCGACGCCCCAGGTCCAGAAAAGGACGTTTTCGGGGAGCGGCACCGTCCAACGAACCCACTGAAACGGAAACTCCGGACCAGGAGAGGGTATCATGGAAAGAAAGAGCGAGAAGATCAAGAAGGTTCAGGGCTTCAACATCGTGCAGGACGAATGCATTTGGATGCGTTCGGGAATCGTGGCGTTCAAGCGGTGTGAAAACGCCTACGACTGCAACAACTGCAACTTCGACAAGGCCATGACCGCGGCCATCCGTTCCGGCAAGAAGGCGGCTGACGGCGAGCTTCGACCTTTCCGGGAGCAGGCCAAGGAGCACAGCTACATGGAACGGATCTGTCGCCACATGCTCACAGGCCGCGTGGCCGTGCGCAAGTGCGGGAACGACTTTCGCTGCGACGTCTGCGAATTCGACCAGATGATGGAAGACGTGGACGCCATTTACCCCGTGGGCGCGGTCCCCGTGGTGGAAGTGGCGGGCTACCGGTACTCGGACAGCTATTATTACCATGAAGGCCACGCTTGGGCTCGGGTGGAATACGGCGGACGGATCCGTGTGGGGCTCGACGATTTCGCCATGAAGCTGCTCGGGAGGCCCGACGGCCTGGAACTACCCGGGCTCGGATCCGCATTGCGGCAGAGTGAGCCGGGACTTTGCCTGAAGCGCCACCGCAACGAAGCGGAAGTGCTGGCGCCCGTGGAAGGCACGGTCATCGCCGTGAACGTGGACGCGTTGAAGCAGCCGGAAAGGGTCCACGCCGACCCCTACGGCCAAGGCTGGCTCTTCCTGGTGGAACCGGAAAGGCTCAAGAGAAACCTGGAATCGCTCTATTTCGGCGAAACCGGAAAAGACTGGCTGACTCACGAAGCAGAACGCCTGCAACGGCTCATCTTTTCCGAATTTCCAGCCATGGCGGCCACCGGCGCTCCGCCCGTGGATGACGTCTACGGGGCGGTTCCGGAGGTGGGCTGGGACACGCTGGTGCACGCATTTCTGAAGACACGCTGAACCGCGCAGCGGGTCCACATCAGCCGGCGTTTCAAGTCATTTCAGGCAAAGCGGATCGCAAGGGGCGGGTTACCCATCCGCCCCTCGAACTTTCGGGGGAACCGACCTCGGGGCCTGTGGCCGCAATCTCATGCAGGCTCCTTCCAAGGCGACGGCCCAGCTCCCAGCGAGCCGTGCGCCGGGAGCTTGGCCGGCAATAGGTTTCACGGCCCTTTCGTAGGAGCCGGCTTGCCGGCGATCAAGGTCAACGCGGCATGGCCGGTTTTACGGGTCGCGGGCAAACCCACTCTTACCGATAACGCAAAACCGGGCAGTAGCTTCGGCGGAAAACCGAACCCATCCCCTGTAGGAGCCGGCTTGCCGGCGACCAGGGATGCGGATCGCTGTCCTTGCCATGCCGGACAATCTCCCAAGCTCTGCCCGTGGGTTCTATCCGGTCAGGTTCTTCACCAGTTCCCGCCAGAGCCCCAGGCAGGAACGGCACAGGCGGAGCGGCACGGCGTCCAAGTGGGAGAGCTTGGTGACCGACTGCATCAGGCAGTCGGCATGGCGGCAATGGACGAGCCCGAAGGTGTGAAGGAGTTCGTGGACGACGACCTTGGTGGCGCGTTCCATGAACGCCTCTCGTTCCAGGTGGGTTCCGTCTTCCGTGGTTTCCAGGCGATGGAGCGACACCACGGCGGCGCGGCCGGAAAGCTGAGCTTCGCCATAGACGTGGGTGAAGATGGGAAGGAACAAATCCTTTACGGTGATTCCGAGGATCCGGTAGCAGTCCTGGTTGGTTGCCGCCAGGTGTTCCAGGACTTTGGCCGCGTGGTGTTGGTTGCGAAGCGGATTGAAGGCGTCTTCCAGGATCTCGACGTCCGGCAGCACTTCCACGGGGAGGGCGAAAAATCCGGCGATGTTTTCCGCCAGTTCTCGGAGGATGCCGGTGCTGACCCGGCCGTAGGGGACAATCCCCACCTTTTTGTCGCAACGATCGCTCAAGGTCGTGTAGGGGTCATCGCGTTCGCGGGTTCGACAAGCAGTGTCCTCATGGCCGCAGAGCTTCACCCACTCGCCGATTCGCCCAGCCCATAGAGCTTGATCTTCTTGTGAAGGGTCGATCGGTGGATGCCCAGGACTTCGGCGGCCTTGGAAATGTTGCCTCCCTGAGCCGCGAGCACCCGTTCGATGTGGTCGCGGACCACCTCGTCCAGAGTCTGATCGGCCGTTGGAACGGAAGCTTCGGCCCTCTGGAGGAAACCGAATTCTTCGACCCCCAGCCGGCGCTTGCGGCTCAGCACCACCGCTCTTTCCACGGCGTTTTGCAGTTCCCGGACGTTTCCCGGCCAGGGATACCGACACAAGAAGACCAGCGCTTCGTGACTGATGGCATCCACGGGCTTGTTGGTTTCCCGGCTGAACCGCTGGAGGAAGTGCTGGGCCAGGAGGGGGATGTCCTCGGTGCGTTCCCGGAGGGGCGGCACATGAATGGAAATGACGTTCAACCGGTAATAGAGGTCGGAGCGGAAGGAGCCTTCGGCGATGGCCTGCTTGAGATCCCGGTTGGTGGCGGCGATGATCCGGAAATCCGTTGCGATGGGTTTTTCACCGCCGACCCGGTAAAATCGCTTTTCTTCCAGAACCCTGAGGAGATCCACTTGCATGCGCGCCGAGATTTCGCCCACTTCGTCGAGAAATAGAGTTCCTCCATGTGAAAGTTCCAGGCGGCCTTTGCGCGTGTGGATCGCGCCGGTGAACGCACCCTTTTCGTGGCCGAAGAGTTCGCTTTCCAGAAGGTGCTCGGAAAAGGCGCCGCAGTTGATGGCGACGAAGGGCGCATCGCATCGGGGGCTCACGGCGTGGATGGCCTTGGCGACCATCTCCTTTCCCGTCCCCGTTTCGCCCGTGATGAGCACCGGGGAATCGGTCGGCGCCACGTCCCGGATCATGCTGAAGACGCGTTGCATGGCCGGGGACTGCCCCACCAGGTTTTCGAAGCGGACCATCTGGGAGACTTGCTCCCGGAGCATGATGTTTTCTTCGAGAAGTTCCTTGTACTGGGTGAGCCGGGTGACCAGGGGATCGAGCATGTCCGGGTCCAGGGGCTTGAGCAGGTAGTCGCTCGCCCCTTCCTTCATGGCTTCTACGGCCGATTCGATGGAGGCGTAGGCCGTCATCATGACCACAAGGGTCGCCGGGTAATTCTGCTTGATGTGCCGGAGCGTCTCCAGGCCGTCCATCCCCGGCATCATGATGTCCAGGAACACGAGGTCGTAGGGATCTTCCTCCAGCACCTGGAGGGCTTCCTCGCCGGACCCGACGCCCCGTGCCGCGTAGCCCGACTTCTGGAACCAGACCTTGAGCGATTCTTGGACGGCGTATTCGTCATCGACGATGAGGATGCTCGGCTGTCGCGTCATGGCGACTCCCGGAGGGTGGGGCAAGGTTGACGAATGGAGGACTCAATCCTGGGAGACGGGAAAGCTCACACGGAAGCACGTGCCCTCGCCTTCCTTGCTTTCCACGTCGATTTCTCCATGGTGTTCCTTGATGATGCCGTAGACCACCGCCAGGCCAAGCCCCACGCCCTTGTCGTGGCTCTTGGTGGAAAAGAAAGGTTCAAAAATCCTGGATTTGAGTTCTTCCGGGATGCCGTGGCCGGTGTCCCGGACTTCTATGGTGACCCGGTGTTCTTCAGGGTCGAAGCGGGTCCGCAGGGTCAGCCTTCCGCCGCTCGCCATGGCTTCCATGGCGTTGAAGACGAGGTTCATGATGGTTTGCTGGATCTGATTGAGATCCCCTGGAACCGAAGGCAATTCCGGCTGGAAATCGGTTTCCAGGACGATTTTCTGCAGTTCCATTTTGTGCTTCAACAGGAGCACGATCCGTTCCATGACGTCGTTGACCTGGACGGGACGGCGCACGATGGGCCGATGCCGGGAAAAGCTCAAAAGATTGGTCACGATGTCGCCACAGCGCTTCGATTCGTTGGCCACCAGTTCCAGGAAGCCTTCCATCTCTTTGAGTTCTTCCCCGCCCATGACGCCTTCGGCCCGCTTCACCATCCGGAGCATCACCTTGGAAAAGGTGTGGATGGCGGCGATGGGGTTGTTGATTTCGTGAACGGCGCTCGCCACCAGTTTACCCAGGGCGATCATCTTGTCTTCGTTCACCAGGCGCGCCAGGTCTTCTTTGATCTTCCGGGTCTTTTCCTCCACCTGCTGCTGGAGCGTGGAACTGATGTCCCGCCAGATTTCGACCACCAGTTCCACGTCCCCGGCATCTCCGGTGAGCGGGTAGGCCATGACGTCGTAGTAACGGGTTTCGGTTTCGCTTCCGTGGTGCTCGTGGAGGGCGTGGGCCGACGCCTTTTTCAGAATCGCTTCGCGAAGGGGGCAGGCGTGTTCGGGCCCGCCGCAGACCTCCGGGCTCCGGTGGCTCACTTCGTGGCATTTTCGCCCGATCACCTGCGTGCGGTCGAGTCCCACCGACTGCAGGAGGGCGTCGTTGGCGTCCACGATGGTGCGGTCGGGGCGGATCACCATGATGGGGTCCCGTACCACGCTGAAGATTTTCTGGAGTGCGTTTCGGGCGAAGCTGATTTCCCGTTCACGGTCCTGGAGGGTGGCTTCCATGCAGAGCAGGTCTTCGCAGATCCGCGACATGGGTAGATCGATGACGCGCAGTTCCCGGGGCTTTCGCTGCAACAGGTCTTCCAACAGCCGCGGATTTCCGGTGAGTTCGATGACCAGGTCGAGTTCCGGAAGGTCGAAGAAATCCGTATAGTTGTGCGTGGTGAAAATCCCCCTCTCCCTGGCCAGCCGGTAGCCGGGGGCGTCGGGGTTGATGTCCGCCACGGCCACCACCTCGCCTCGAAGGTGCTTCAGCTGGCCTTCTTCAAGGAGGTTCAGGATGCGCCGGCATCGGTTTCCACCGCCGATGATGGCGATCTTGAGGGGTTTCTCGGTAGTGACGAGGGTTTTTTCTTCCGCCATGGTTCGCTCAGAGATTGTCCCAAAACAAGCTCATGAAAGTCGGACTCTGAGGCTCCTTGTTCCTGTAGGAGCGGCCTTGGCCGCGATGCAATGCATCTCTATAGGCGCGGCGCCCTCGCCGCGATGAGCAAACCCCAATGCCCCGCCCCACCCATCGGCCCGAGGGTGGGCCTCCTACGGCGATGCGGATCGCCGGCAAGCCGGCTCCCACAGGGCATGAGTCGCTCTTTAAGCGCCGTTCGCAAACCGCCCCTACGCGAAAAAAACGGACACCCCATCCCGAAAAGGGTGAAGGTTATTCTCAGACAGCTCCTTCCAAAGGGCTTGAGCGTCAAAGCTTCACGAAAGTTTCGGCCCGCCTGGCCCGCGCGCATTTCGGGCAGAGCCTTCGGAGCACCTGTTTCTGCATCACCTGGTCGCTGCGGCCGGTGACGTATTCCAGGTACCGATCGGGGACGAAGGCATCGCCGCACGACGCGCATCGAATGACGGGGAGTTCGTTGAGGACCGTCCCGCAAAGCCGAACTTCTCGTTTTTCGTTGCCTTCGATGAATTCAATGGCCCCGGTGGGACAGATCAGTGCACAGGCCCCGCAGGCGATGCAGCGCTGGGCCGCCCGGGGATAGTCGGTGAGGATCCGTTCCGTGGTGCTGATGGGGGAAAAGCGGAGGGCGTGCACCTTCATATCGTCCCGGCACACCCGTTCGCAGGCGCCGCAGCGGATGCAGATGTCGCAGCGCAGGCACCGCATGGCCTCTTGGCGGGCCTGTTTTTCATTGTAGCCCCGTTCCACCGGGTTGAAGTCTCGGCTTCGTTTTTCGGCGGGAACCAGCGGCATGGGGGTGCGGCGGGCGGTGATCTTTTCCTCCGCGGAAATCGGTGCGAACGGCACCTTGTCGCGGCGGTGAGCGCGAAAGACGGGCGGTGAGCCGCTCCTTCCGGAAAGCGCGTAGTCGATGTCGAGGGCCGCCTGTTTGCCGGCCGCAATGGCTTCCACCACCGTGGCCGGTCCGGTCACCGCGTCGCCGCCCGCAAAGATGTCCTCCACGTTGGTGCGCGTGGTGTACGGGTCCGTGACGATGAGGTTGCGCGCGGTCACCTGGACGGGGATCGCTTCGCCGAAGTGAGTCAGGTCCGGCTGCTGACCGATGGCGGTGATCACCGCGTCCACCTCGATCTTGAATTCGCTTCCCGCCACCGGGATGGGGCGTCTCCGGCCGCTGGCGTCCGGTTTCCCAAGCCGTGCTTTCAGGCATTCCAGGTAAGTCACCCGCCCGTCCTCTCCGCCTACTCTGAGGGGAACGGCCAGAAAATGGAACCGGACGCCCTCTTCCATGGCCTGGGCGATTTCTTCATGGTGCGCCGGCATCTGGTCCCGGGTTCGGCGGTAGGCCACGTGCACTTCGCGGCATCCCAGACGGACACAGGTTCGAGCTGCGTCCATGGCCGCGTTTCCGCCACCCACCACCACGACCCTGTCACCGGGTCTTCGGCGGTCGCCCAGGTTCACTTCGCGCAGGAAGGTGATGGCGTCAAGGACCTGCGGAAAGTCGGTCTCGCCTTCGATTTTCAGCTTGTAGCCCTGGTGCGCTCCGATTCCCAGGAAGAACGCCTCGAAGCCGTCTTCCCGCAGTCCGTCGATGGTGACGTCCCGGCCCACGGTGACCCCCGTCCGGATTTCCACACCCAGCGCGCGGATCATTGCGATTTCCTTTTCCACGACCTTTCGCGGTAGCCGATATTCCGGGATGCCGGTCATGAGCAGGCCGCCGGGGGTGGGCAGGGCTTCGAAGATGGTCACGCCGTAGCCCATGAGCGCCAGATAATGAGCGGCGGCCAGGCCGGCCGGGCCGGAGCCGACGACGGCGACCTTTCGGCCTTGGGAAGGAGCGGGCTGGTGCGGCCTGTAGGCCCCAGCCTCTTCCGCCCGTTCCGCCACGTAGGCCTTGAGGTACTTGATATTGATAGGATCGTCCAGGTGAGCCCGCACGCAGGCCCGCTCACACGGGTGCGGGCAGATGAGTCCGCACACCCAGGGGAACGGGTTGTCCAGGCGGATGATTTCCAGGGCCTCCTCGTACCGTCCTTGGGCCAAGTGAGCCAGGTAGCTCGGAATGTCGATGCTTGTGGGGCAGGCCATCTGGCACGGAGCTGGAAGCAGTTTCGGGCAGACCCGGGCCAAGCAATGGCGGTTTTCCGTGTGCATCCGGTATTCGGTGGCGAAAAACTGAAGAGACGTCCACACCGGGTTCACCGCTTCCCGGCCGAAGGCGCAATCGGCCTGTTCCTTCAAGGTCTCGCAGGCCGCCCGGAGCCGCTCCAGGGTTCGGGCGTCTCCTCGACCGTCGATCACGGCGTCCAAGAGATCACGGATGTCGCAAAGCGCTCTATAACAGGCCGGGCAGTGGGCTCCAGGCTGATCCAGGACGTACCCCAGGTCTTTCCGGACCTTGGAAACGATACAGGTGCGCTCATCCAACACTTCGAGGGTTCCCGCCGCCATGGCACCGCCCAGTTCGCGGACGCTTGCGTGGTCCAGCGGCAGCCGGAGCAGTTCGTAAGGAAACAGGCCGCCCAGGGGGCCGCCGGCCTGGAAGGCCTTGGGCTTTCGTCCCTGTTGAAGACCACCTCCCACTGTTTCCACCGCGTCGAAAACCGAGGCGGTAAGAGGCATTTCGGCGAAACCGGGGTTCCTCAGGGGGCCGCTGAGCCGGAAGACCCGGGTCACCCCACCTGACGGGGCTCCCGGCGAACCGAACCCGTAGAGGGCTTGCTGGGCGATGACCGGAAGAACCGCCAACGTTTCCACGCTGTGGCACAGGAATTTCCCTGAAGTGATTTTTCGCCGGTCGGCGTCGGCGAGGGACGATTGCAGAAACGCTCGGACGAGTGCCTCGTCTTCCAACAGGAACGCCTTTTCGGTGGGGATCACCCGGAAGGTTTCGGGAAGGACTTCACGGGGAAAGGCGATCTCCGATGCTTGGAGATCGGTCCAGGCCTGTTCGAGGCGTTCCCGGGCCAGGTGGGCTCGAGCGGGAACCAGGACCACCACGTGGCGGGCCTTGACCAGAGCGGCGGCGAGAATGGCGCCTTCGATCAGCTGGTGCGGGCAGCCTTCAACGAGAAGGAGGTCGCCGGTGACCGTCGTGGCCGGAAGACATCCCTGGACGACAAGGGTCGAGAAGGTTTCGGAATGGCGCGCCTCCCGCCAGACGGGCGCCAGGGGACGGCCGTCCAGTCGGCCGCCGTCGAGGATGCCGGCGTTTTGCACGCGGTCCAAGAGAGCGTCGAACCCTTCGCGAACGAAATGGTCCACGCCCGCGTAGCCGTCCTGGTCCAGGTATTCCTGAAGCGACGTGGGGTCCAGGGTCCCCGCGAACTGGGTCACGACGATCTTTTGGGCTTCGTAGAAGCTGCGGAACGGTTCCCCTGCGAGCCATTCTTCGATGGGCCGGGCCTCCCGCAGGTGCCGCTCGATGATCTTGGGCACCATGTCCGGGGTCACGAGCTGGTAGAGCGCCGCGACCGGCCCCTGGCGCACGGTGAGCATGACGTCTTTTCCTTCGATGCCCCGCCACCCCACCAGGCGCACCCGAACGGGGGCCAGTTGATCGTAGGCGTGTTCCTTGACGGACCGCAGCAGCGCCTCTCGAACGGCCAGCGCTTCATCCAGCGGTTTTCCGGGAAAGGTGGCGATGTCGATGACGAGCGGGGTGTTGGACGACGGTTCGGGCATGAATGCAGGCTTCCTTTCACTGAATGCGGCCCGGATTCAAGGTGTCCGGACCCTCCCGGGGCGAAGGGAGGGCCCGGCGGCTGGAGGAGGGGGCCCGCCGCGCCAAGGCGGCGGACTCCGGGCACGCGCGCCGGATCAGCGGCCGCTCACGAGGGTTTCCAGTTCAAAGGCGACGTTTCTGGCGAAGCGTTGACGCCTTTCGGTGTCCAACTGGTCGGCCCTGCCGAAGTGGAGGCAATGCGTGACGCATTTGGTGACGCACGCCGGCTTCAACCCCTCGTCCACCCGGTCCATGCAGTAGTCGCACTTGACCACCTTTCCGGTTTCCGGGTTCCACTGGGGAGCGCCCCACGGGCACGCCGTGATGCAGCTCTTGCACCCCACGCACAGAGACGGTTCCACGTAGACAATACCATCTTTCGGTCGTTTCCGCATGGCTCCAGTGGGGCATACGGGCACGCACCACGGGTCTTCACAATGAAAACACGGCATGAAGACGAAGGCCATCCGCGGCAGGCTGTCCACCATCTTCGGGCCGACGGTCATGATCTGCCCGAGCCGCGGCCCAACGGGAAGGCCGTTCTTGCTCTTGCAGTGAACCTCGCAGCTCAGGCATCCGATGCACTTCTTCTGGTCTTGCAGGAGGTAATACTGGCTCATGGATTCCTCCGATGTCCGTCTGGCGTTTCGTGGGCTAAGTGGGGCGAACGGTCACAAAGGTGTGGTCCAGCGCGGGACTTCCACCCACGGTGTCCGAAACGTTTTCCTGAAGCACGGCGTCGCTGGCGCCCTTGCCGCAGGCCCGAGTCTGGGCGGGCACGGTTTTTCCGAAGCCGTGCAGCATGAAGACCGCCTCGGGGTGGATCGCGTCGGTCACCTTGGCTTTGAGGGTCGATGCAGCCACGGGGGACCGGACTTCCACCTTCTGCCCGTCTTTCACGCCCAGCTTCGCCGCCGCGGCGGAGTGGATCCACAGTTCGTTTTCGGGCACCAGCTCGTTGAGGTAGAGGTTGTTCTGGGTGGACACGTGGGTGTGGGCCGCACAGCGCCCCACCATCAGTCGAAACGTTCCTTCGGCCGGCCGCTCCACCGGCTGGTAAGGTTCGAAGGAAGGAAACCCGGCCTTTTCCATGAGCGAACTCACCAGTTCGATCTTTCCGGAAGGCGTCTTGAACTTGATCCCGTCTTTGCGGTCCCAGAAGATCTGGGAATCGGTGAGCGCCACGAAGCCTTTCTTGGCGAAATCCTCGAGATTCACTCCCATGTCCTTGATCTGAAAGTTCCAGATGTCCTCGATGGTTTCATAGGGAAAGTACTGGCCGAGTCCCACTCGGCCGGCCAGTTCTTTGAGGATCATCCAGGCCGGCTTGGTGTCGTAGCGGGGGGAAACCGCCTGGTAACGGATGAACAGTTGCGGCTTCAGCCCGGAGGCCATCTGGATGGAGTCGGCCCGCTCGAGGTATATGGATTCGGGAAGGATCACGTCCGAGTACCAGGCGATTTCGCTGAAATTGACATCGATGGTGACGATGAGATCCAGCTTGTCCAGGGCCTTTCGAACGGCGTTGGCGTCCGGAATGGACTGGAGCGGTTCGAAACGGTTGGCGAAGAGCGCCTTGATGGGATAGGGATCCTCGTTCAAAATGGCGTGGGCGAGCATCTGCGGGTTCCCGTGAGTGCCGTCGGCGATGGGGAACCTGTCGCCGCCCGAACCGTCGAAGCGTGGAGCCGACGGCTTGGGAAGTCCTTCCTGCTGAACGTATTTTCCGATGTCGCCGCGTCCCGCGGCCTTGGCGCCTTTCTTGAAAAAGAGGCCGCCCTTGGCTTCGATGCTTCCCATCAACGCGTTCAGGATCACGATCGAACGTCTCAGGTGGATTTCGTTGGGGTGATGCGCGCCACGGTAGCCGTAGTGGAAGACCACGGCCGGTTTGACTTCGGAGACTTCCCGAGCCAGCGCCACGATTTCCGAAGCCGGGATGCCCGTCTCTTTTTCGGCCCATTCCGGCGTGTAGGGTTCGACGAACGCCTGCAGTTCATTCAGGCCCGTGACCCAACGGCGGACGTAGTCCGTGTCGAAGAGCCGTTCCTTCAAAATGGTGTGGATGAGGGCGTAGTTGAGCGCGAGGTCGGTGCCCGGGCGGATCATCCAGTAACGATCCGCCTTGGTGGCCGTGATGCTCACCCGGGGATCGATGTAGGTCATTTTGGCGCCTTTTTCCATGGCGCTGAGCAGCATGTTGATGGGCTTGATTTCGAGCGATTCGAAAATGTTCCGGCCGTAGAGAACCATGTGGCGGGTGTTGCCGTAGTCGATCCCCACCTCGGCGTCCGTGTAGCCGGTGAGGCTTCGAAACGCGGTGTTCACCGAACCCTTGCAGAGTGCGTCGTGGGTGAAATGGTTGGGCGACCCGATGGCCCGCATGAAGGTCTTGCTGATGTGGGTGTTGAGATTGGTCCGTTCGCCGAAGACCACGCTCTGGCCGCCGTACTGTTCGAGGATGGGCTGGAGCTTTTCGGCCACGTAATCCAGGGCTTCGTCCCAGGTGGCGCGGCGCCACTGGCCGGAACCTCGAGGGCCCGTCCGGATCATGGGGTACTGAGGGCGCTCGTGGTCGTTCAGCAGCGCCAGCCCGGCGGAACCCTTCGCGCACAGCGCGCCCTCAATGCCCGGAACGTGCGGATTGCCTTCGATCCAGGTCACGTCGTCGTTTTCCACCTGGACCCGGATGGGGCAGCGAACCGTGCACATGAAGCAAATGCTGTAAACGTCCTTACTCATCGTCCGTCCTTTCGTCCTGCGGTGAATGCTTCCGGTGACCCAGGGAGGCGGACGCCGCCCGGATCGTCCTCCCTATTCTCCCCAACTAAAGGATGAGCCCCAAGGCCTTGCTCACCCGCTCTTCGAGTTCATGAATCTCTATGGGCTTGACCAGATAGTCTTCGATGCCCAGGTCCAAAGCCTTTTTCACGGTGTCCACCGAGGGATACCCCGTGATCATGATCACCTTGGTATCCGGCTGCCGCCTCCGGATCGTTTCCAAAACACTGATGCCGTCCACGTGCTGGAGCTTGATGTCCAAGAGAACCAGGTCCACCAGGTTCCCTTCCAGCCACTTCAGGGCCGGATCATGATCCGTGAAGACATGGGTTTCGTGGCCCAGGGCGGTGAGGACCCGCCGGATAAGTGTGCAGGCGTCGCGTTCGTCGTCGATTACGAGGATGGTGGCCATTGGCAGTTCCCAATCCGTCTGGCAAGGGTCCGGTACTTTTCGGAATTCAATCAGGGGGACGTTGAGCAAATTGCATACCATCCGATCCGGACGCTCTTCGAACGCCGTGCGGCGGTACGGCCTCCCAACATCAAGCCCGCAGTTCGGCCAGCAGGAGGCGCCTTCGCATCCAGCTAAGCTCGGCCGCCGGACGTTTCGGAAGGGTCCCCCTGCCCATTTCCTGGCAAAATCCGGCCGGAACCCGCCTCGTTGTCCGCCGTCAGGCCTCCCCACCGGCAACATCCCCCGGAGCCCCCGTCGAGAGGTGTCTTCGAGTGCCATACCGAGATGGCACCTCTGTCGACGGAAAGGGATTTCGGTGGCCCCCGGGACATGCCGAATGGAAGCGCGGCCGAACACACGATCCCACGAAGGCCGGAGGTGGTGAGGCCGCGACGGGCCGATCCAAGAGCGATCGGCGCCTGGTCGGGGGATGGCCTTCGCCCGCCTGCAATAAACAAATGGCGGTGCCAACAAGTGTTGGCAGTTCGGGGGGCGACGGAGGCGTCGTGCCCAAGGGGGAAGGGGTGGGGGAGGGGCGACGTGAAGTCGTTTCATGTCAAGAACTTACATTCTCAAACCGGTTTTCTTCCTTCCAGAAGCCTGTTCGAGAATAGGTTTCAGCGCCCTGTGGAGGAGCCGGCTTGCCGGCGACCCCCATCGCGCCAAGGCCGCTCCACCAAGGGATCCGGAATCGCCATCTTTTCATTGTCGGTCACGCTCCCAGGGAGAAGAGGTGTTCAGGGGCCTCGGGGGTTGTCGGTGCGGGACCTGTGAGGTTTCGCCCGGCTGGCATGGAGCTTGCTCACCCTTGCGGTTGCTTTTGTTCCATCCTTCCGTGCAGCTGCCTTCCTGCCGACGGGGTCGGCGGGCGGGATGCTTATCGATGAGAGGAGAGGAGGTGAGCGGGGAGAGCGCAACAGGTTGGAGCTGTTTCATCCGCATTATTTCACTGGGAGGGCCCGGATTTTCGGGTCCGGAAACCATCCATTTCGGGAGGAGTTCATGAAATCAAAGACGAAATGCTTGTCAATGGTGATGTTGTCGATCTTCCTGGGTTTCGCGCTGACGTCGGTTCCCGCGGGCTGGGCCCAGAGCCAGTCGCAGACCACGGAAGCGGCTCCCCAGGCCGCGGCTCCCGCGCCGGCGCCTGCCGCTCCCAAGGCGGCTCCCAAGTCCCTGAGCGAAGCCATCGACCAGGGGCTTGAAGAGGGTTTTCTAAAGTCCGACGATCCCAGGGGCTACCTGGGGATTCCCGGGGCGCCGTCTCCCAGCTGGATCCTGGCGTTCCTGTGGGCGGTCTGGGTCGGCTGGATTTTTTCCACCGTGGGAGCCTTCGGCGGCATCATGGCCGGTGTGGGCCACCTGACCGTTTTCGGCCTCGGCGACTACGCCAGGAGTTTCAAGGATACCTCTCCTTTCATGAACAAGCTGGTTACGGACAGCATCCGGGTATCCAACCAGTTCCTGGTTGGACTGAGCGCGGCGCTTTCGACGTTCAATTATTTGAAGATGAGACGGATCGTGCTGCCCCTCGGCATCGCCCTGGGATTGGGCTCGATCGTGGGCGCCACAGCCATTCCGTGGCTCACCGCCGGTAAGATCAAGCTCAGCCAGTACCAGGGCTACTTCGGGCTCATCGTTTTCATTCTGGGCGGCTTCCTGATCTACGAAATGACCCCGCGGGGTCAGGCGAGCAAGAAGGCGGCCAGGGCGGCGGCCCAGGCCTTCGAAAAGAGTATCAAGGAAAAGAAAAGCGCTGCAGAGCTGGCGGCCAGCGGCGTGCAACTCGTCAAATTCAGCCCGACCCGGGTCATCTTCACGTTCTTCGGCGTCGAATTCAATTTCAACCCGTTGCTTCCCATCGCCGGCGGCATCGGTATTGCGGCCATCTCATCGTTTCTGGGCATCGGCGGCGGCTTCCTCTACGTGCCGTTCCTGACCAGCGCCGTCGGTCTTCCCATGTACATCGTGGCCGGGACGTCCGCCCTTGCCGTTTTGCTTTCGATGATCACCAGCATCATCAACTACCTTTTCGCCGGTGCTCTGGTGAGCTGGGGATTGGTGGGAACGGAACTGGTGGGCATCTTCGTGGGGTCCATGATCGGTCCGAGGACGTCCAAGTACATCCCGGAAAAGGGCCTGAAATGGCTCTTCATTGTTCTCGCCTTTTACGTTGGCCTGCGCTACTTTTCGAAAGGCTTCTTCGGGACGAGCTGGGTGCCGCCGTACTAGACGGGACGAAAATACGCGCCGGGCCCCCAGGAGCCTGTCCGAGGACAGGTCTCAGAGCCCTTGTGCAGGAGCCGGCTTGCCGGCGACCCCGGTCGCGGCCAAGGCCCGCTCCACCAAGGGATCCGGTTGCAGGCTTTTCCTGGCCGGCCAGGCGCCCGGCACCCCCTCTGCGAGCCGGTGGGGACCTTGCCTCCAGATGCAGCACCCGCAGGGGGCGGGGGATCGCCCCGTCAGCCAGGAAGACAACAGGGCGGGCGCCTTCACGGGCCCGCCGTTCCCTTAACGGATAACGGTTTCAAGGGGTTCGGCCATGTCCCTTTACCAGCAACTGGATCCCGTGCTCATCGCGTTCTACCGCATGACGGGAATCCCCATCGTGGACTACATGCTCGGGACGTTTCTGCTCGCTCTGGCCACGGTGGTGGTGGGAGAATTCACGCTGTCCTGGGTGCTGCGGCTGAACCGGCCGCACCTGCAAAAGCTTGAAGGCGAAATCACCCGAAATCACGACCTTTCCATCCAGGCGCTCAGAGAAAAGGACAAGAGCGGGTTCAGACTGCTGAACCGAGAGGCCAACGACGCCTTCGGCCGGTATTTCTTCACCATGGTCGCCTATTCGGCGGGCGTGCTCTGGCCGGCCCCTTTCGCCTTGGCCTGGATGCAGATCCGCTTCACAGGTGTGGCATTCGAATTCGTCCACCCGCTTTCCCGGGTTCTGCCGCCCGCGAACTACGTGACCACGTTCATTCTCGTCTACATCCTCGCCCGGATTCTGTTCAAGAACCTCCGCCGTCATCTGCCGTATTTTCGGGGTGTTCAGAAGATGCTGGACGAGCAGGCGGCCGCCGCGTCGAGGAGCCGTTCCCGATCGGCGGGAGCGCCCGCCGGGGCCGACGACGGGTTTTGCGTGACCTCTTTCCAGAAGCCTTGATGTGCGATAGGGTGAAAAGCAAACGATCATGGCGCACGTGCTCGTACTGGACGATATGCCCGACGCGGTGGAACTCATCGCCAAGGTGCTTAGAAAAATGGGCCACGAAGTTTCCGGGTTCACACGGGAACAGGAGGCCATCGATCATGCCCGGTCGCAGCCGGTGGACCTGGCCATCCTGGACATCAAGCTGAAGGTGATGAGCGGGATCGAGGTGCTGCGGGAGCTCAAGAAGATTCGACCCGAAACCCAGGTCATGATGCTGACGGGGTATCCCACCTTGGAATCCGCCCGCGAGGCGGTTGAGCTGGGAGCTGCGGACTTCAGTGTAAAGCCCATCGAGATCGACGAGTTGGAAAAGAAGGTGTCCACCATCCTGAACCGGCAGGCCCCGCGGGACGATTCATGAAGTGGTGGGCCCGACTCAAGGATGCCGCCCTCAAGATCTTCCTTCCGGATCGCCTCATCCGAACCAAGTACGAAGCGTTCAAATCCCTCCTGGAACACGATTACCTCTGCCACGAACTGCTGGCTCAACTGGAAACCTGGTACCATGAACGGCGCCCGGTGGATGTGCAGGGGGTCCTGAGCCGTTACCGGGCGCTTCATGGCGCCTTGGCGGCCATGATCGGCCACCTCCAAGACATGGCGCCCGGTCGCTACGCTCCGCTCACCGAGAGGCTCCGGGAAATCGACGAGAGGCTCCGTCCCCATCGGGTGGTTCGGCGTGTGGTGGATCCTTCCGCCCCGTTGTGCGTGCCGCTCCAGGACATCCCGGCAGAGCATCTCTTGCATTGGGCGGGGGGAAAGGCGGCGCATCTTGCCCATGCGCGCCGGGAACTCGGCTTGCCCGTTCCCACGGGGTTTGTGGCCACGACGCGCGCTTTCGATGCCTTTCTCACGGCCAGCGATCTCCGGCGGACTATCGATGAACGGCTGGCGGAACTGGATATAGAAGACTCAAGGGCCGTGCGGGAAACCGCCGGATTTCTGGTATCGCGGGTGGCTGCGGCGCCACTGCCCGCCGAAATGGAACGCGCCCTGGACGCCTGCTTCCGCAAGGTCTTTGGAGGGCGATCCGATGTGCCGGTTTCCTGCCGGAGCAGCGCCGTGGGCGAAGACGAGGCCCTTTCCTTTGCCGGCCAGTACGAATCGGTACTTCAAGTGAGTCGAAACCGGCTGCCCGCGGCCGTCCGACGGGTCTATGCCAGCAAATACGCGGAAAAGGCCCTGGTCTACCGCGTGACGAACGGGCTGGCGGACGAGGAAACCCCCATGGCCGTTCTGGTCCAGGAAATGATCGATGCCCGGGCTGGCGGAGTGGCCTATTCACGGAACCCGCTCCAGCCGGATGCCGAAGAGATCGCCATTTACGCGGTCTGGGGCCAGGGAGACATCCTGGTGAGCGGCGCTGTGGCACCTCACGTGTTCACCGTGTCCAGGGAAAAGTTCCAGGTCGTTCGACGGAAATCCGGACGCCAGGCTTCAAAGCACGTCGCCTCTGCGGAAGGCGGCCTTCGCGAGGAGCCTCTCACGGCCGAAGAAGCCGGCCTGCCGCCCATCGGGGAAAATCATGCCCTGGTGCTTGCCCGCTGGCTGCTCCTGTTGGAAGAACTCTTCGAGCACCCCCAGGATATGGAATGGTGCCTGGACGGTGAGGGGAACCTTCGGCTGCTCCAGAGCCGGCCGCTTCAGATGCGCGCCTGGCGCCCGCCCGCCTGTAATCCGGAGGTCCTGGAGGAAGCCGTCGAGACGGTTCTTTCGGGAGGGGAAACGGCGGCGTCCGGGGTGGGCTCCGGTCCGGTGGTCCTGATCCGGTCTCCCGAGGAAGTCTCCGAAGTTCCGGAAGGAGCCGTTCTGGTCACGCCCGCCCTCCATTCCCGGCTGGCAGCCATTGCGGGAAGGCTCCACGGCGTCGTCGCCGAAACGGGTTCGGTGGCCGGCCATTTCGCTTCGGTGGCCAGGGAATGGCGAATCCCGGTCCTGGTTGATGTCTCCGGTGCGATGAAATGCCTCGCGCCCGGTACCGTGGTGACCGTGGACGCCGATCGCCGGAAGGTCTATCGGGGACGGGTGGAGGCCCTGCTGGACCGCGAGTGCGATCCGCGCCATCGGTTGGATGACATGTCTTTCTGGAAAAGGTTCCGGGGCCTGCTGGACGGGATTTCACCGCTCAATCTGTTGGATCCCGGGGCTGCCGACTTTTCCATCCAGGGCTGCCGGACCTTTCACGATCTCATGCGGTTTGTGCACGAAAAGGCACTCCAGGAGATGTTTGAGTTGGGCGGGGCACGATGGGGTCGCTTTCGCGGGGCCCGGAAACTAGCCGCATCCATTCCCCTGATCGTGTGGGTGATCGATCTCGACGGAGGGCTGGAGGACGAAACCGGGGCTTCCCAAGTCATTGAACCCGGACGCGTGAAGAATCCCGCCTTCAGGGCTCTGTGGAAGGGCCTGACCGACCCCGTCGTGGTCTGGCCGGAAGGTCTGCGACCGCTGGACTGGAACGCTCTCGACCGGGTGAGCGGAGGGATCGTCGACTTCGAATCGCAGACCCTCAACAGTTTCGTTGCGGTCTCATCGGACTACCTCAACCTGAACTTCCGATTCGGTTACCATTTCGTCGTGCTCGACGCTCTCTGCGGCGAAACGGCCGAAAGGAATTACGCGGCCTTGAGTTTCCAAGGGGGTGGTGCTGGCTACTGGGGGCGGCGTTTTCGGGTTCTCTTCGTCCGAGGCGTTCTTTCTCGGTACGGATTTGAGGCAACCGTCCAGGGCGACAATCTCCGAGCCCGTTTGCAGCAGGTTTCCCGCCCGCAGCTGCTGGAGGTCCTCGAAACCGTCGGGCGCTTGCTCGGGGTCACCCGCCTGCTGGACATGGAAATGGAAACGGAAGGGGCCGTCGAAGCTCACATCGCCGCCTTTCTCGAAAAAGAAGCCGCCGTAGCCGGGAAGACGCCATGAGCGCTTACCATCTCAGTTGGATCACCGATCAGCTTGCCGTGGGGCACGCCCCCATGTCCTACGCGGAGTTGGATTCCCTGCGGGAGCAGGGGATCGACGCCGTCGTGAACCTTTGCGGCGAGTACTGCGACCTCCATGAAATCGAAAGGCGCGCGGGTTTCGACGTCTACTACCTGCCCGTGACCGACAATGAAGCGCCCCGCCTGGAAGAGCTCGAAAAGGCCCTCGACTGGCTGGACGAAGCCATTTACCTGGGGAAGAAGGTCCTGATTCACTGCCGTTTCGGCGTCGGCAGGACGGGAACCTTCGTGACCGCCTATCTGCTGAGGCGCGGGTTCGGCCTCAAGCTGGCCAAGCAGACGCTCAAGAACCTTCGTTCGGCGCCGGCGAGCTTCAACCAGTGGTGGCTGCTGAGGAGATACGGCCGAAAGGAAGGGACGCTGACCCTGCGTGAACCCACTCTGGAAATGAGTCACCTGGTGGACCTTTCCACGTTCTTTTCCGAGTACGAAGAGATCCTGTACGAGGCGGACCGGTCCTTCCTGGATTGGTCCGTGGAAGTCCCCCGGCTGGAAAGCTGCGGGCTCGGAACCGATGCCTGCTGCGGGCGGTTTCTGCAGCTCCAGTTCATCGAAACGGTCTACCTCAACCACCAGCTGAACCGCCAGCTCACCAGCGAAGAACGGCGGGAGACGATCCGCCGCGGGGTGGAAGCCGGTCAACGGTATCGGGGTCCCCGGATGCCGGACGGCGATCCGGGCGGCGCGGGGGAGCGCTACCGCTGCCCGTTGAGCGTGGACCGGCTCTGCATCCTCTACGAACACCGGCCGCTGGTCTGCCGGATTTACGGCATTCCGGTGGTCTACCAGGGCCGGATCTGCTGGTGGGCGATCGAGCCGGAAAAGACGTCCGAAGAGCTGCGGCCGTTCGATCTGGACCGGGCATCGCGGAAGCTCAACGCCGTTTCCCGCCGGCTGTTCCACGCCTTGACCGCCCTGCCGCTCGAAGACCGCAGCCTGATCTTTCCCATCACCCACGTGGTGTCCGGAAAGTTCGTGGAAGACTACTTCGAATTCCTCCTCCATACAGGCGCGAAAAGGAATTCGTCCGGCCCCTCCTAGGGGACCTCGCGGCGCACCACTTCCAGCACCCCGGGAACCTTCCGTTCACGACACGAATCGAAAAACCTTCGGTTGGCTCGCCGAATTTCCCTGGCTTCGGCAATGAGGGCCTCCAGCAGGATCCGGTGTTCTTCACGAAGGGCACCCCGTTCCGCGTCGGGCAGCAGGCGCGCAACGGCGGCAAGCAGGGCGTAGGCGGTCACGCTGAGATGCGTGATGCGCCGGAGCAGAAATTCCTGCCGGGGCATATTCTTTCCGTGCCAGAGAGAGCCGGCCAGGAGAAGCCAGCGGATGGATCGGGCGTTGGCTTTCGCAAGCCGAAGGGCTTTCTTCAGGCTCCGATCGGAGGGTTTCAGGGGCCACTGCATCCGCCGGGTGAGTTGCTTCCAGTAGAACTTGAGGACGGCGAACCGTCCTTGCCCCGCCGCATCCAATCTTCGACTCATGCGCCGGAGGGCGAACAGCGGCGGGTAGATGGAATGAATTTCCGTTGTCCCTTCGAAGATGGTTGTCACGCGAAAGTCGCGCACCCTTTTTTCGTAGGGCTGTGTCGCCAGGTAGCCCGAGCCGCCCGCGACTTGGAGGGCGTCGTAGAGGGTGTCCCACGCGCGGGTGGTCCCGAAGAGCTTGCAGTGAGACGTTTCGATGGCCACGTTTCGATGCGGATCCTGTTCCAGGAGGGAGGCGGTGAGGGTGTTCATGGCGTCACTGGCGAAGGCGTGGACCCGGGCTCTTGCGATCTTTTCCTGGATGAGCGGGAAGTCTTCGATGGGGACTCCGAACTGGAAACGTGACCGGGCGCGGCGGGCCATGTCTTCCACGGCCCGTTCCATGTGTCCCACGGAGGCGGCCCCCAGCCCCAAGCGCCCGAAGTTGAGGATGGTCATGGCGATCTTGAAGCCGTCTCCCGGTCGGCCCAAGAGGTTCTCCCGGGGCACCCGCACGTCCTTGAACTGGATGGCGGCGGTCGAGCTGGCTTTCAGCCCCATCTTGGGCATATCTTCGCCGATTTTCACGCCTTCCCAGGATGTTTCCACGATGAACGCGCCCATGTGCCCGGGGTTGGCGGGGTCCAGCTGGGCGAATACGGTGAGGGCGCCCGCGTAGTTGGCGTTGGTGATATAGGTTTTCTGGCCGTTCAGAACGTAGTGGGTTTCATCTTGGGAAAGGGCGGCCTGCGTTTCGATGTGTTTGGCGTCCGACCCGACCCGGGGTTCGGTCAGGGCGTAGGAAAAGATCATCTCTCCGGACGCCGCGGGAACCAGGTACTTGCGCTTCTGTTCCTCGGTGCCGAACAGATGGATGCCCTTGATGCCGATGGACAGATGGGCGATGGAGACCAGGGCCACCGAGAGGTCGGGCTCGACCAGTTCCTTGATGGTTTCGAGATATTCGAAGAGGTTCAGCCCCATGCCCCCGTAGCTTTCGGGTATGGAGAGGCCGAAAAGCCCCAGGTCGGCCATTTTCCTGAGCATTTCTTGAGGCACGCGGCCGCGCGCTTCAAGAGCCGGTGGCGGGAATTCCTTGAGCAGGCCTTCATAGCCTTCGGTCACCCGGCGGATCTTTTCCCGGTCGGCCACCACCTCCAGCGAACGCAACACCTGTTCGTCGAGTACTCCCTGGTAGGTCTTTTCCATGAATCCGGTTTCTGGCATGGCGATCCTTTCCACGTTTTGTGAGGTGTTGGAGCCAAGGCATCTCGGACAGGCCCCGCCGGAAGGCCGGACATGCCATCGTGAGGCGGCGGCCTGATGGCGGCCGAAACCGGCTCGCTCGCGACGAACCCTGACGGGATCGACGGGTCGCCGTTGGAGCGACGCTGCAGGACGCCCTCCGGCGAAGATGGCTCCAGTGCCGCGCCGAAAAGGTCTCCCCGTGACCCGCCTTCAGGATTCGGGGTTTTCCTTTCGGGTCAGCGCCTCCGGGGGAACGAATTTCAGGTTGCCGGAAGGGTCGTTCACCCAGCTCACTTTCCCGTCCCTGAAAAGGACATCCGAAAACCGGTAGAACCAGATGTTTCCCCGGATGCTGCTCGGCGTGCCCTGGACCGCGAGGACCCGATCCTTGGTGGAACCGATGGTGAAAGCGTCTTCCCCGGCCTGCGGTGGGGAGGCGGGAAGCATGCGAACCTTCAGGTTCCCAAAGTAGTTGTCGAAGGAAGCGACGCGGCCGTCCACGAAGCGGACCTCGCTGAAGCCGTAGAACCAGCGGTTCCCTTCGACCCGGGTGGGGGTGCCCTGGACTCGAAGGACCTCGTCCCGGGTCGCCCCCGGCGAGAAAAAGGACGCTTCCTCCACGTTCGGTGACGTGGCCGGGGGAGAGAGCGTGACCTTCAGTCGACCGTCGAAGTTGTTGTAACCGACCACCACGCCGTCACGGAAGCGGATGTCGGACAGGCCGTACAGCCAGACGTTTCCCTGTACCTTGTCCGGGGGACCTTGTACGGCCAGAACCTGTTTTTCCGCTGACCCCAGGGAAAACGCATCGCGACGGACCGCTCCCGTGGATGAGGACTGAGGCCGCGCAGGAGGCGGCAATGTCACGTCTTCCAGGCCGGCCGGCCGGTCGGGTGTCCGAACCGGTTCGTGAGGAGGCCTCATCGTTTCCAACGCCTGGGCGTGAGGCCCTTCCCGCGGAAGCGACGGCGCCGATGCTGGCACACCGCCCGAAGGCGTCCCGTTGCGCCCTGGAACGGCGGTGTCCGGCGTTTGGGTCCAAGGCCCGGTCAGAAGCGCAAGAAGGGCCAGCGCGGCGAAGGTCCCGGCCCACCGCTTTCCGCGGGCGGACGCCAAGGCCCTCCACGCGCGTTCCCTCGCACGCCCGAAAGGCGATGCGGATCTTCGGCGGGACGGTCGGGTCGAGCTTGATTGCTTGGAACGCTGCCCGCGCGCGGCCTCGGAGGCGCCTTGGGGTCCCCGCGAAGCTTCAGCGGACCGCGCTCCGGAACCCACGGGCCTTTCCTCCGGCATCTCGTCCTGAATGCGGACGTAGGCTTCGGTGATCCGTTTGAACCGGTTTTCGGCTTCGATCCGTTCGTATTCGGGGAAGTTGTGGAAACGGTCCGGGTGCCATTGTTTGGCCAATCGCCGGTAAGCCCGCTTGGCATCTTCCCGGGTGGCTCCGGGTTCCAGGTCGAGGATCCGGTAATCTTCGAGCGCGGTGGACTTTTGGGATGTCGGTCTGACCGGCATAGGCCCCCGGAACGTCTTTTTCGAATGATTTTCCCTGCCGTTGACCGGTGGGATGAACCGGTCGAACTATAGCCACTGTAAAAAAGAGGTTCAAGCTTTTCGCCGCTCTTCCCGATAGGATGAGCAAATATGCGCTTCCGGAAGCGTTCCGGCGGGAAGGCGCCGGAAGGCTTCATGGGCCTTGAAGTAACGCGGGCCATGCGAAATCGATGGTTGAGGAGAACGGTCATGTCGAGTTCCCAAACGGCGGTGCCCTTGGATGAGATCATGCATTCGGCCGAACAGCTGCCGCCGTTTCCCAACGTTGTCCAGAAGGTGATGCCGCTGCTCAAGAGAATGGCGCCGGTGGAAGACATCGAAGCCGTCATTCGGTTCGATCCCGCCATCGCCGCACGGGTGATCGCTTTGAGCCGTTCTCCCTTCTACGCCAGGCGCGCCACCGTCCATTCGCTGCGAGACGCCATCATATCGCTGGGACAGCGGCAGCTGGTGCAGGTCATCTTGGCCGCCTGCGCCGCGCGCTTCCAGGCGGATAACGTGGAAAGCTATGACCTCCGGGCCGGCGAACTCTGGGAACACGCGGTGGCGACGGCCATCATGGCGGACAGACTGGCGGAGGAACTGGGCCATGAAGAGCGGCTGACCCTCTATACCGCCGGGCTTCTCCACGACATCGGAAAGACCATCCTGAATCATCGGATGAAGGACTACTTCGATGCCATCTTCTCCGCCGTCCGGCAGGAACGGATGCATTTTCTCGAAGCCGAGCGTCGCGTGCTCGGGATCGATCATCAGGAATTGGGAGCGGTCATCTGCCGCCGGTGGCGGTTTCCGGAAAGAGTGGTCGCGGGCATCGGGTATCACCACCGCCCGAGCGATGCGGGTAGGCACCGGGACGTGGCTTCCATCCTTTATGCGGCGAACCGGATGGTCTGTGCCATGGGCATCGGGGCCGGGGTGGACGGGTTCCTCAATCCCAACGAAGACAAGGTCTTCGAGGCGCTGCGAATCTCGGGGCCCGTCATCGACCGGCTCATGGCCGAGGTGTTCACCATTCTGGACGAAACCCGCCAGTTCCTGGCTTCGTGAAAAGGCTTTTTTCTCGGGCCCCCTTCTGCTACGTTTCGGCAAAAAGAGAACGCGCGCGGGAGTCGCTTTCCGGAACGGGTGGACCGGCGACGTCGACCCAAGGGTCGGACGTTGCGCGGCCGTGGCACCTCCAACCGCGTGTCGCTGCTTCTCCTCAGCATTCGTCGTTTCGACTGGGAGCAAAGGGGACTCATGCTGATCCTGACCCGCAAGGTGGGCGAGTCGATCCGAATCGGGGACGATATCGAGGTGATGGTGACGGCCGTGGACCAGAACAAGGTCCGGCTGGGTATCCGAAGTCCCCGGCACATTCCGGTTTTCCGAGAGGAGATTTACCGGAAGATCCAGGAAGAAAACCGAGAGGCGGTGGGGCTCGAAGCCGGCGACCTGGATGAAATGCTTTCGCAATACGCCGGAAAAAAATAACTCGTGTCGACCCGTTCGGTTCGGGTTTTATCGGGGCGGTGCTGATGCAGATTCAAACTTCGCGATTCGGCCTCCTGAATCTGGAAGAAACCACCTTCATCCGTTTTCCGTGGGGTATCCCTGGGTTCGAAAACTTGAAGCGGTACGTCCTGCTGCAGCATCGCGACGGCCCTTTCCAGTGGCTCCAGGCGGTGGACGATCCCGATGTGGCCTTCGTGGTCTGTCCACCGGAAGTGGTGGGCGTCCGATACCGCATCGGCTCGAACCAGGGAAAGCCCATCCGCGTGGAAAAGGCGGAGGACCTGGCCGTTCTCGTACTTGTCTCCTTCGATCGGGCGGGCAAGAACATCCGCGCTCACCTGCGGAGCCCCCTCCTGGTGAATGCCGCGACGCGGGAAGGGTACCAGTGGATCCTCGATGCCGAAGACCTGCCCAAAGTGACCGAACCGGTGCCTCAGAAAGAACCCGGAAAGACTTCGACCCCGTGAAGCCGAAATTCCCCGGCGCGGCGGTGGCCAACCGCCTCCAGGCCGCTCCAAGGCGTCCGCCCGTCTTACCGGGAGCGCGGGCATGAGCAGCGCGGCCTATTTCCTTTCCTTTGATCCCAGAATCACCCTCGAGGAAAACCTCCCGCTTTTTTCCGCCTTGGACGACCCCGCCGTGCGGGCGCTCGTGGCCCGAGCCCGGGGTGTGGTGTTTCCGAGCTACGTGGGGCCGTGGCGCTACCGGGCGATCGCGCGATGGGCGCGTGCCTGGTTTCCCAGGCTGGAAGTCCCGCGCCGGTACCACGGAAAGACCCGGCAGATCCGCCTTTTCAGGAAGCTCGGTGTCCGCCATCCCGAAAGCCGCTGCTTTGCAAACCCCGAGCATCTGCGTTCGGTGTTCCGGCAGTGGGGAAGCCCGTGGGGATACCCGTTGGTGCTCAAAGGAGACCTCGGCGGCGGTGGGAGCCGGGTCTATCCCATCGCCGATGCCCACGCGTTCGAACGGTGCCTCGCCCGGCTCCCCGCCGACCAGCCTGCGCTGCTGCAGCGTCTTCTCCCTCACGGAGGACGGGACCTCCGCGTGGTCGTCTATGGCACGGAAGCGACCAGCTATTTCAGGGTCGGTGGAGGCGGTTTCTACAACAACGTTTGCCGGGGTGCCCGCATCGACCCCAAAGGCTGGCCGGAGCAGCAGGAAGCGGGGATGGAGGCAAGCCTGTCGCTCTGCCGCCTCGCGGACATCGACGTGGCGGCCTTCGACCTCATGTTTCCGGACGACGGCCCCCCGGTCTTTGTGGAGATCAATTTCAATTTCGGCCGGAAGGGGTTGGGCGGCACACCGGGTCACCGGGCCTTCATGGAGCGGGCGGTTCGGGCCTGGTGCGCCCGGGTGCGTTCCGAACGAGGTTGATCCGAAGAAGAGCTGAGAGGCTGTCTGAGAATACCCTTCACCCTTCTGGGATGGAGTGTCCGTTTTTCGCGTGAGCGCGGTTCGCGAACGGCACTTAAGGAGCGACTCACGCCCTGTAGGAGCCGGCTCGCCGGCGACCCCGATCGCGGCCACGGCCGTTCCTACAGGAACAAGGAAACGCAGGGCCCGACTTTCACGAGCTTGTTTTTGGACAAGCTCTACCGGTTCATGGACCCCAAAAAGTCGGCATTGTCCTTGGTGCCCTGCATCTTGTCCAGCAGGAATTCCATGGCGTCCACGGGGTTCAGGGGTGAAAGCAACTTCCGGAGAATCCAGATACGGTTCAGGTCGTCGGGAGGCAGCAGCAGTTCCTCCTTCCGTGTTCCGGAACGGTTGATGTCGATGGCCGGGAAGATGCGGCGGTCGGCGAGCTTGCGGTCCAGCTGGATTTCCAGATTGCCCGTGCCCTTGAATTCTTCGAAGATCACTTCGTCCATGCGGCTTCCGGTATCGATGAGCGCCGTGGCGATGATGGTGAGACTCCCGCCTTGTTCGATGTTGCGCGCCGCGCCGAAAAAGCGTTTCGGCCGGTGAAGGGCGTTGGAATCCAGGCCGCCCGAAAGGATTTTGCCGCTGGGGGGCACCACGGTGTTGTAGGCGCGGGCGAGGCGCGTGATGCTGTCCAGGAGGATCACCACGTCGCGCTTGTGTTCCACCAAGCGTTTCGCCTTCTCGATCACCATTTCAGCCACCTGGACGTGCCGCTGCGCCGGTTCGTCGAACGTGGAACTGACCACCTCGGCCCGCACGTTCCGCTGCATGTCGGTGACTTCTTCCGGGCGTTCATCGATGAGCAGCACGATCAGGTAGGCGTTCTTGTGATTGACGGAAACGGCGTTGGCGATGTTCTGAAGGAGCATGGTCTTGCCGGTGCGGGGCGGAGCCACGATGAGGCCGCGCTGGCCGAAGCCGATGGGCGTGAGAAGATCCATGACCCGGGTCGAAAAGTTGTCGGACCGGCTTTCGAGCACGATGCGCCGGTCGGGGTAAATGGGGGTCAGGTTGTCGAAGAGAATCTTGTCCCGCGCCACTTCCGGTTCTTCGAAGTTGACGGCTTCCACCTTGAGGAGGGCGAAGTAGCGTTCGTTGTCCTTGGGCGGGCGGATCTGCCCGGAGACAGTGTCGCCCGTTCGGAGGTTGAACCGGCGTATCTGGGACGGGGAGACGTAGATGTCGTCGGGGCCGGGAAGGTAGTTATAATCCTGTGTCCTGAGAAATCCGAACCCGTCGGGCAGGATTTCCAGCACCCCTTCCCCGTAGATGAACCCGCTCATTTCGGCCTGGGCCTGCAGCAGGGCGAAGATGAGTTCCTGCTTGCGCATGGAACTGGCCCCCTCGATCTGCAGGGCCCTCGCCATGGTGAGCAGCTCCTTGATGTTTTTCTTCTTCAGTTCGACCAGGTTCATCTCGTCCCGGTAGCGCTCCCGGATATCGACATCCTGGTTCGATTTGCCCTGAGAAGCCGGTCCACTGGCCGTCTGGTGGTTGCTTTCGGTCATGATGCTCGTTCCTCAAAATGTGGTGGGTTGGGGCTCTCGCAATCGGGACGTCCGCGGATGAAGGAGCTCACGGCACATGAAAGTCATAGGCGATGGTGGAATCCGTGCGTCTTGATCGCGAGGCTGAGTGCGGTGCTTCTTTGTCTAATGGGGTATTAAGGGCGATGGTTCCCGCGGGCAGGTTCCATTTACACAAGTCGTCGCACTCAGGCTCATACCCGATCGCGCCTTGCATTGTCAAGCAAATTGATGGGGAGCCGCCGGGCGGGCGGCGGTTTTTCGAGGCGGCGATCGGCGGACGTGTGGCTGGTCCAACGGCGGGTCAGAAACCCAGGCGTGTCCAGATGCTCCTCCCGTCTCCTTCCTTGTTGAGACACTCGTTGCAGTGGGCCATCATCTGTTCCAGTTCTTCCTTGTAGCCCAGCTCCTCCACCGCCTCGGGGTAGGTCTCCAAAAGCGCCGTCATCCTCAACTTGGCGGCTCGGTACTTTTCCATCCGGTAGTAGACCCGAATCACGTTGTATTCGTGAGCCGCCAGGCGCTTGCGGCATTCCAGGATCTTTTCCTGGGCCTTGGCCCGGTACTCGGACTCGGGAAAGGCTTCCGCGAGCCGCGTGAACGTTTCCATGGCGAGCCGCGTTTCTTCCTGGTCCCGGTCGACGGAACGGGCAGACAGGAAGCGGCACATGCCCAACTGGTAAAGGACATAGGGAATGACTTCGTTCCTTGGATGAAGACGGATGAACTCTTCGTAGGCAAGGGCGGCTTCCGCGTATTCTTCGCGATGGAAATGGGCGTCGGCCACCTTGAGTTCCGCCAGGATGGCGTACTTGCTGTACGGGTAACGCTCCTTGAGTTTCTGGAAAGCCTTCAAGGCGTCGCCGTAGTCCTTTTCCTGCATCTTCTGCACGCCCTCCCAGGCCAGTTGTTCGGGCGTCTGCTCGATGGTATCGCCGCTTTCGAAAAGGTCGCTGAAGTAGTACTGGCGAAGCGATGAACCGCACCCGCTCAAGGCGACTGCGGAAGCGGCAAGAAGCAGCAGGAGGAATCCCTGCCTTACGGTGCGCTGGCGATCACGGAAGACCGGCATGTCTGGACTCCAATGGGTAGCGACCCGGTGGGGATGCGCCACGGACGTCGGGTCTGTCAGGCGTCGTGGTTGAGGCTCTCCACGTAACGCCCGGCGTTGAAGGCCGCAGCGGCTCCGTCGCCAACGGCCGTGACGATCTGCCGGAGGGCCTTGGACCGGATATCTCCCGCGGCGAAGACGCCCGGAACGGAAGTGGCCATTTCGGTATCGGTGACGATGAAACCCTGCGCGTCTCTCGCCACTTCCGGCGGGATAAAATCGGCGTTGGGGATCAAGCCGACGAAGACGAAAACCCCGGGAACGTCCAGCGGCGTGGTGACCCCCGATCGAACGTCCTGGAGGATGAGCCTTTCCACTCCCTGGTCACCGCCCTGAATCTCGGTGACGATTCGATTCAGGTGAAAGGTGATCTTGGCGTTCCTTTCCGCTTCTTCCTGAATGACTCGGATGGCGCGAAGGTCGCCGCGCCGGTGGATGATGTGCACCCGGGTTGCGAACTTGGTGAGATAGAGCGCCTCCTCCACGGCCGTGTCGCCGCCTCCCACCACCGCCACTTCCATTTCCCGGTAGAAGGGGCCGTCACAGACGGCGCAGTAGGAAACGCCCCTGCCGGTGAAGGTGCGTTCGCCTTTCACGTCCAGCTTCCTGGGCGAACAGCCCGTCGCGATGATGACGGACTTGGCGAAAAGGGTGCCGCTGTCCAGGTGAACGGCTTTCACCTTGCCGTCCAGTTCCAGGGCCCGCACTTCCCCGCTGCGATGTTCCATGCCGAAGCGTTTCGCCTGGGCGCTGAACAGCTCCACCAGTTCGAAGGCCGTGACGCCCTCGGGAAACCCAGGGTAATTGTCCACCTTTTCATAGGTGAGCAACTGGCCGCCGAGGCCCAGCCTTTCGACGAGCACACACTTGAAGCGGGCGCGGGCGGCGTAGAGGCTTGCCGTCAGGCCTGCGGGTCCACCGCCCAGGAGGACGATATCGTACAGGTCGTTGCCGTTCATGGGATGTTCCGTCAGGGGAAGGGAAGGGCCTCAGCCAACGATGAGTTGAATGAGGCCGAAGATGGGAGGCAGAGCGGCATCAAGCGATCGCTTTGTCCACGGCGGCCGCGATTTGGGACTTGGCCACGGCGCCCGTGATCTGCTCGGTGACGTTGCCACCCTTGAAAATGATGAGCGTGGGGATGGCTCGAATCCCGTAACGGGTCGGCGTTTTCGGGTTGTCGTCCACGTTGCACTTGGCCACTTTCAGCTTGCCGGAATATTCCGCGGACAGTTCATCGATGACAGGGGCGATGGCCCGGCAGGGACCGCACCAGGGTGCCCAGAAATCGACCAGCACGGGGATGTCGGACTGTAACACTTCCTGTTCGAAGCTGCTGTCGCTGATTTCGATGATGTTTTTCCCTGCCATAACTACTGCCTCCCTGAAAATGCGGCAAAGGGTCACCTGACCAGGACCGGATCGCCATCTACTCACGAACATACATGAAAGAAGGATTTACAAGTTGGCACACTATAGACCATTCTTTTTTTGCTTGTCAATTGTCCAATCCGGAAAATGAACCTTGAGACGACGGATCCGGGGGAGCCCGGCGATGGTATGGAGGGACCGCGAGATGGCAAAGGGTGTGATCTTCCGCTGCCGTGAATGCGGGCACGTGAGCCCGAAATGGATGGGGCGCTGCCCCGATTGCCAGACCTGGCATTCCCTGGAAACTCAGGCGGCTTCCAGGGCGTCGAGTGCTGGGGCGGGCGGATCGAGCGGCACCGCCCCAAGGCCGACGCTCCTTGCGGACGTGCCTCAGGCCGACGAACCCCGGTTGCTCTCCGGGGTCGGCGAATGGGACCGGGTGCTGGGTGGGGGGCTGGTCGCCGGTTCCCTGGTGCTGCTCGCAGGGGATCCCGGCATCGGGAAATCCACCCTGCTGCTCCAGGTGCTCGGACGCCTGGCGGAGCGGGTCCCGGTGCTCTACGTTTCCGGCGAAGAAAGCCTTCAGCAGCTGCGGCTGCGTTGGGATCGCCTCCGACTTCCCGCCGGAAGGCTTCATGCCTTCGCCGAAACGGCCCTGGACACGGTGGAAGAGGCCCTGGAAGCCGATCCTCCCGTGGTCCTCGCGGTGGATTCCATCCAGACGATGCAATGGGACGCCGTGGAAAGCGCCCCCGGTTCGGTCGCCCAGGTCCGCGAATGTGCAGGGCGGCTCATGCGCCTCGCCAAGGAACGCCGGATCGGCGTCTTCATCGTCGGTCACGTCACCAAGGAAGGAGTCATCGCGGGTCCCCGGATGCTGGAGCACCTGGTGGACACCGTGCTCTACCTCGAAGGCGACCGCAGCCATGCCTTCCGGCTGCTCCGAGCGGTGAAGAACCGCTTCGGAGCGACCAACGAAATCGGCGTGTTCGAAATGAAAGAAGCCGGGCTGCAGGAGGTGGCGGATCCGTCGCGTTTTCTTCTTGCAGAGCGGCCGATCGGTGTTTCCGGATCTGTGGTGGCCTGCACCATGGAAGGATCGCGGCCGCTTCTCGTGGAACTGCAGGCCCTGGTCACGCCCACCGGCTGGATGCAGCCCCGGCGGACCAGCATGGGCGTGGATGCAAACCGGCTGTCGCTCCTCTTGGCCGTCCTGGAAAAAAAGCTGGGGCTGAACTTTTCGCAGCAGGACGTGTTCGTCAACGTGGCCGGAGGCGTCCGACTCATGGAACCGGCGGCGGACCTTCCCATCATCGCGGCGCTCATGAGCAGCGCTCTGGACCGCCCGCTTCCCCCCGACCTGGTGGCCTGGGGCGAAGTCGGGCTTGCCGGCGAAGTCCGGGCCGTGGGCCACGGAGACGCCCGCGTCGTCGAAGCCGTGAAACTGGGCTTCCTTCGGCACCTCATTCCCGCAGGCAACGCCGAACGCCTGCCGTCCGGCCGGCACATCGACCGGCTCCCGGTCCGATCGCTCCGGGAAGTCCACGAGCGGCTTTTTTCGGCCGTCACGGCTTGTCCCAAAACGAGCTCATGAAAGTCGGGCCCTGAGGTACCTTGTTCCGGTAGGAGCGGCCTTGGCCGCGATGCAAACCATCTGTAGGAGCGGCGCCCTCGCCGCGATCGCCGGCTCCTACCGGGCATGAGTCGCTCCTGAAGTGCCGTTCGCGAACCGCCCCCAACGCGAAAAAACGGGCACTCCATCCCTTGAAGGATGAAGGGTATTCACAGACAGCCTCTTACGCTTCCAGGGCCTTCTTGATGGTGCGCTTGAAGGGCCTTCTGAGGACCCCCACCTCAGTGATGATGCCGGTGATCAGTCGGTTGGGCGTCACGTCGAAGGCGGGATTCAGGGCGGCCATGCCCTTCGGGGCCACGGCTCGACCGTTCCAGTGCGTCACTTCCCGGGGATCCCGTTCTTCGATGGGGATGGACGAGCCGTCCGCGAGGGCCGGGTCGATGGTGGAACGCGGCGCCGCCACGTAGAAGGGAATGTCGTTGGCCTTGGCCAGAACCGCCATGGTGTAGGTGCCGATCTTATTGGCCGTATCGCCGTTGGCCGCGATCCGGTCCGCCCCCACCACCACCACGTCGATGCGCTTTTGGTGCATGAGACTGCCCGCCGCGTTGTCGGTGATGAGGGTGCAAGGAATGCCTTCCGCCGTGAGTTCGTAGGCGGTGAGGCGGCTCCCTTGGAGAAACGGCCGCGTTTCGCACGTGTACACGTGGATGGAGGAGTCTTCGGCGAAGGCGGCGCGCACAACGCCGAGAGCCGTGCCGTAGTCGGCGGTGGCCAGGGCCCCCGCGTTGCAGTAGGTCAGGATGCGGGCGCCCGACGGGACGATCTTCCGCCCCCAGGCGCCGATGGCCCGGTTCACGGCGACGTCTTCGGCCATGAGCGCTTCCACCTTTTCGCGGATGAGCTTTCTCAGCTGGAAGACGTCGGCTTCCGGGTTTTCCACGACCACGGAATAGACCTTTTCGACGGCCCAGCTCAGGTTGTTTCCCGTGGGACGAGCTTCTTTGACCTGCCGGCAGAGGCGCACGAACTTGCGGCGAAAGGTCTGGGGGTCGGCGGCCTTGAGGGTCAGAGCGCCCAAGGCCAGTGCAGCCGCCCCGGCCATGCCCACCGCCGGTGCGCCTCGTATGGCCATGGTCTTGATGGCGCGGACGGCCTGCTGCGGCTCAGTGCACCTCAGCACCACCCGTTTGTGCGGCAACAGCCGCTGATCGATGATGGCGACGGTGTCGTCCTCCCAGTAAATGGGACGAAGGGATGATTCGGGCATTGAAGAGACCTCCGGCTTGCCTGCAACGGTTCAAAGCAGCTTGCGCAATAGTTCGTTCACCAGCTGAGGATTGGCTTTCCCTCGGGTTTTTTTCATCACTTGGCCCACGAAAAAGCCCATGAGCTTTTCCTTGCCGCCCCGGTACGCTTCCACTTCCGCGGGGTTCTCCCCAAAGACCTCCAGGATCACGGCCTCCAGGGCGTTTTCATCGGTGACCTGCTTCAGCCCCTTTTCTTCCACGATGGCCGCCGGGGATTTACGGGTCGCGTACATGTCTTCGAAAACCGATTTCGCCATCTTGCCGCTGATCACGCCCGAAGCGATGAGTTTCAGGAGCTCGGCCAGGTGTTCCGGCGGGACGGGGCAGTCGCGGATGTCCCGTTGGTCGCGATGGAGTTCTCGCAGGAGTTCCGACATGATCCAGTTGCTCACCACTTTGGGCTGCGGGAACGTCTTGACGGCCGTTTCGAAGTAGTCGGCCAGGTTCTTCGAGGACGTGAGGACCTGCGCATCGTAGGGGGGCAGACCGTAGTCCCGGACGAAGCGTTCCCTTTTCGCTTCGGGGAGTTCGGGGAGCGTCCGGCGCACGGCTTCAATCCAGGCCTCGTCGAGGGCCACCGGCACCAGGTCGGGATCTGGAAAGTACCGGTAATCGTGAGCCTCTTCCTTGCCGCGCATGCTCACCGTGACGCCGCGGGACGCATCCCAGAGACGCGTTTCCTGGACGATGGCTTCACCTCGCTCGAGAAGCGCGCGCTGGCGCCGTTCTTCGAATTCCAGGGCCCGCTGGACGTTTCGGAAGCTGTTCATGTTCTTCAGTTCCGTTTTCACTCCGAACCCGGTTGATCCGGCGGGGCGAAGCGAAATGTTGGCGTCGCAGCGGAAGCTGCCTTCTTCCATGTTGCCGTCGCAGATTTCCAGGTAACGCAAGATGTCCCGCAGGGTTCTGAGGTAGGCGGCGGCTTCTTCGGGGGTGCGCAGGTCCGGTTCGCTCACGATCTCGATGAGCGGCACGCCGGTGCGGTTGAAATCCACGTGGCTCACCGGCTGGTTTTCGTCGTGGATGAGTTTGCCGGCGTCTTCTTCCATGTGAATGCGGGTGATGCCGATGGTCCGTGTCCCGTTTGCCGTTTCGATGCGGACGCGGCCCCCGGTGGCCAAAGGCCGTTCGTACTGCGAAATCTGGTATCCCTTGGGAAGATCCGGGTAGAAGTAGTTCTTCCTGGCGAACTGGCAGACCGGAGCGATCTCGCACCGGGTCGCGAGCGCCATCTTCATGGCGAATGCCACCACCCGGCGGTTGAGCACCGGGAGGGCTCCGGGCATACCCAGGCATACCGGGCAGGTGTGGGTGTTGGGTTCCGCTCCGAACTGCGTGGAGCAGCCGCAGAAGATCTTGCTTCGGGTCAACAGCTGAGCGTGAACTTCCAGTCCGATGACGGTTTCGTAATGCATGCCGGTGGCCTCGTCGCTGGGGTCGAAACGGTGCGCGCTCGGTTTCCCGCAGGGGGTCGCCTGCCGGGTGTGAGTCGATTCCGTTTGTAACACCAAAGACTCGACCGCATCAAGCCGAACTCCTTACCGCGGGCGGGGGAAAGAGGTTTTGACTTTGTGCGGTTTTTCTTCTAGGAATACGGCTGGTTTGTATGCGTTCAAGGCTTTTTGGGGTTGAGGCGGGCCCTTGGGGGTCCGGGCGCAAGGCCTGCTCACGGTTCATCCGGCAGAAGAGGGGAACGATGAAGATTCACGAATATCAGGCGAAAGAGTGTATTGGGAAGTACGGTGTGCCCATTCCCCGCGGAAAGGTCGCCTTCGACGTGGACCAGGTCAGGGAAGCGGCGGCCGAACTGGGCAGCCTCCCCGTGGTGATCAAGGCCCAGATCCATGCCGGCGGTAGAGGCAAAGGCGGAGGGGTGAAGCTGGCGCGGACCGAAAAAGAAGTGGCAGAGGTGGCTTCCGGCATCCTCGGCATGACGCTCGTGACCCATCAGACCGGTCCCGAAGGGCGCTTGGTGCGAAAGGTGCTCGTGGAAGAAGGACTCGCCATCCAGAAGGAGCTCTACCTGGGCATGCTGCCGGATCGGGCCACCGCCAAGATCGTGATCATGGCGAGCGAAGCCGGAGGGATGGACATCGAGGAAGTGGCCGCCAAGACCCCGGAGAAGATCATCAAGGTCTTTGTGGATCCGTTGCTCGGCTTGCAGGGTTTTCAGGCGCGACAACTGGCTTACGGCTTGAACCTCCAGCCCGAACCGGTCAAGCTTTTCATTCCCATGGTGAACCGGATCTACAAGCTTTTCGTGGATACCGACTGTTCGCTGGTGGAAATCAACCCGCTGGTGATCACCGGCGACGGGAAGCTGCTGGCCTTGGACGCCAAGATGAACTTCGACGACAACGCCCTGTTTCGCCACAAGAACCTCCTGGACTACCGGGACCTGGACGAAGAGGACCCGCTGGAGGTGGAGGCGTCCCGGTACAATCTGAACTACATCAAGATGGACGGCAACATCGGCAACATGGTCAACGGGGCTGGCCTGGCCATGGCCACCATGGATATCATCAAACTGGCGGGGGCCGAACCGGCCAACTTTTTGGACGTGGGAGGCGGCGCCAGTGCGGAGATGGTGGAAAACGGGTTCCGGATCATCCTGAGCGATCCCAACGTGAAGGGCGTGCTCATCAACATCTTCGGCGGGATTCTTCGTTGCGACGTTCTGGCGCAAGGCGTGGTGGAAGCGGCCAAGAAGGTCGACGTCAAGGTCCCGGTGGTCATCCGGATGGAAGGGACCAACGTGGAACAGGGCCGGGACATCCTTAAAGCCTCCGGGCTGAATCTCATCGTGGCGAAGGACCTCAAAGACGCCGCCCAAAAAGTTGCGAACATCGCGAGGAGCTAGAAAGGGGACGCCATGAGCATCTGGGTGGACGACAATACTCGAGTGGTGGTTCAAGGGATCACGGGCCGGGAAGGGCAGTTTCACGCGCGCCAGTGCGTGGCGTACGGCACCCGGGTGGTTGCGGGCGTAACGCCTGGAAAGGGCGGGCAGAAAATGGACGAGATCCCGGTCTTCAACACCATGGTGCAGGCCGTGGCCGAAACCGGAGCCAACTGCGCGCTGGTGTTCGTGCCGCCGGCCTTCGCGGCGGACGCGATCCTCGAAGGCATCGACGCCGGGCTGCCGCTCATCGTGGCCATCACCGAAGGCATCCCGGTCCTGGACATGATCCGCGTCAAGAACTACCTGAAACACTCCGGTTCGCGCCTCATCGGACCCAATTGCCCCGGAATCATCACTCCCGGAAAGGCCAAAGTCGGGATCATGCCCGGTCCCATCCACAAGCCCGGCGCCGTGGGCGTCGTCTCCCGCTCTGGGACCCTCACCTACGAGGTCGTCCACCAGTTGACGCTCCAAGGGATCGGCCAGAGCACCTGTGTGGGCATCGGCGGCGACCCGGTGAACGGAACCCACTTCATCGACTGCCTGAGAGCCTTTCAGGAAGATCCGGAAACGCAGGGAATCGTCATGGTGGGGGAAATCGGAGGCAACGCGGAAGAAGACGCCGCCGATTTCATCGCCCGGGAAGTGACCAAGCCGGTGGTGGGTTTCGTGGCCGGCCTCACGGCCCCTCCAGGGCGGCGCATGGGCCATGCGGGGGCCATCATCAGCGGCTCCAGCGGCACGGCCCAGGCCAAGATCGAGGCCATGAAGAAGGCGGGGATCCAGGTGGTGGAAAACCTGGGAGAACTGGGCGAAATCGCCAAGCGCGTTTTCTAACGCTCGTCGCCGGGGATGCCCGGGGTGAAAAGATCCTGGAAAAGGGTGTCCGCCGCGCTTTCGGTGAGGGCTTGAAGGCGTCGAAACCGTTCGATCAGGAGTTTCCCGAGGGGGGTGAGTTCCGAGCCGCCCCCCCGGGTCCCGCCCACTTTCCGGGTCAGCAGCGGCCGGCCGAGACGGTCTTCGGTGGCCTTGATCTTTCCCCAGACCGCCCGGTAGCTCATGTGCAGCTCTTTGGCGGCGCCCAGGATGGAGCCGTGGCGATCGACCGCGTCCAAGATACGCAGGCGCCCGCTCCCGAAAACGATGTCGCCTTCCTCGTCTTCAATCCAGATCTTCGAACGGACCGAAAAGCGTTTCAATGGGTTCATAACGGCCGGCCCCCGGGTCCGCGGTCGGAAGAACGCAAGTTCGTCGAATTCTCACACAAAAAGACGGTTCCGGTCAACGCGGAGGTTCGCCCGCCGGTTTCGGCCGCGCTCGAGCGACAGGGTGGCGGCCGTTTGGGGTCACGCAGATGACGCAGTTTTTGAAAGTCAAGACCGCCGAGGAGGTCCTGTCCATCATCGCATCGCTTCCGGCGCTTTCCGAGGAAGCGGCGGATCTGAGCCTGGCGCACGGCCGCGTGTTGAGCCGCCCGGTGGAGGCACCGGAGCCGGTTCCTCACTTTCCAAGGGCGACCATGGACGGATTCGCCGTGCGGGCCCGCGACACCTTCGGGGCGTCGGAGTCGCTCCCGGCGCTGCTCGAAGTCTCCGGAGAGGTGCTGATGGGCAGGGAGCCCGACGTCCGGGTGGAATCGGGCCGGGCGGCGATCATCTCCACGGGGGGCATGCTCCCCGAGGGAGCCGACGCCGTGGTCATGGTGGAGCACACGCAGCCCCTGGACGAGCGGACCATCGAAGTGACGCGCCCCGTGGCTCCGGGAGAAAACGTGCTGCAGGTGGGCGACGACCTTTCCCGGGGGCGGGAGGTGCTGCCCGCCGGCCGAAGGCTCCGCCCCCAGGACCTGGGGGTGCTGGCGGCTCTCGGCGTGAAGACGGTCCAAGTGGTCCGCCGGCCCCGGGTGGCCGTCGTTTCCACGGGGGACGAAATTGTACCGGCTGAAACGGCGTGCCTGCCCAAGGGCAAGGTACGGGACATCAACACGTGCGTGATCGCGGCCCAGGTGACGGAAGCGGGAGGTGAAGTGGGGCGTCGTGCCATCATCGTCGACGACTTGGACCGACTTGCCGCCTTTTGCCGCGATGCCCTGGAAGACCACGATGTGCTGCTGCTCTCCGGAGGAAGCTCGGTGGGCTCCCGTGACCACACCCTGAACGTTCTGGACCGCCTCCCCCAATCGGAGCTGCTCGCCCACGGCGTCGCCATCCGACCGGGCAAGCCCACCATCCTGGCTCGGGTAAGATCCAAGTGCTTCTGGGGGCTTCCAGGACAGCCGGCTTCGGCCATGATCGTCTTCACCGCCTTCGTTCGCCCCTGCCTGGAGCGGCTGCAGGGGCTCCGCTGGGATTCGACGATCCGCCGCGCGAACGTCCGAAGAGCCGCACTGGCGACCAATCTTCCTTCCGTTCACGGGCGGGCCGATTACGTGCGCGTGGCTCTCGGTGAAAAAGACGGCATCCTCCTGGCCAGTCCCGTTTTCGGCAAATCCGCCATGATCAGCACGCTGTCCCGGGCCGACGGCTTCGTGGTCGTCCCCGAACACGTGGAAGGCTTCGACGCGGGAAGTGAAGTGGACGTCTTTCTTTTCGCAGGCGGATGAAAGGCGGGGCCGGCTGAGCGCCGGCCGGTCATTTCGGCGGATCGACGGGTCTCACGTCTTCCATGTTGAGTTCGACGCTCACCGAGCGCCGGATCACGTCCACGCTCACCACCAGCTTGCCCTTTTTCGGGTTCTGCCGCACGAGAATCCCGACGCAGCCTTCCAAAGGGCCGCGGACGACGCGGACCCATTGCCCTTCCTTCAGATAGGGATGAACGGTGAGGTCCTTCACCTGCTGCAGCATGGCTCGCAGGCTGTGGATCTGATGATCGGGGATGGGCACGGGGCCTTCGGTGTTTCTCAGAACGTAAACGGTCCCCGGGATCTTCACGATTTCCACGTGAGTCGCGTTGTCCAGACGGGTGTGGATGAAAACGTAACCAGGGAAGACGGGTACGTGGATCCGCTTCCGCCGGTCTTTGCGGGAGCTCCATCGCTCGGCCAGCGGCAGAAAATGCGAGACCGCCTTTTGGCTCAATTGGAGGGCCACTTTTTTTTCGTGGTTCACCTGGACGTAGAGGGCGTACCACGCGGACCCGGGGACGACCACGGGTGAGGCTTCACCAGGGGATTCGAGAGCCTTTCCGTTCTCGCAGGTTTTACCTTCGGGTCGATGATCTTCGATCATGACGCTTCCTTTATGTCGCGGTCGAGGGCCGGCAGTTGCGGACCAGGGTCTTCAGGTCCCACGGCGTGGGAATTCGGAGTCTGCGGCCGTCCCGGTTTTCGTAGACCAGGTAGCCCTTTTGGACCCCGTGGAAGAAGATGTCGCGTGTGAGTGCCACGTCTTCTTCGCAGTAGCGGGTAAGCAGGTCCCAGCGGCCTTCGCGGAACCAGCGGACCGCCTGGAGCCCGTCGGCTGTCTTTCGGCGGCCCAGGGTTTTTTCGGCCAGGTGGTCGAGGCTCAACCGGAACCCCAGGTGCCGTCTGACGGCCTCCAGGATGTCGAACGTGGCGAGCCCTTGCAGATCCCGGGGAGTATAGGCCTGGAGGACGGCGTAGTCGAAGCTTTGGATGTTGAACCCCACGATCAGGTCGAACTGGGGGAGTCGATCCAACAGCCGGGGGATGTCGGCTTCCCGGAAAGCGTGGAAGCGGCCGTCGGCGGAATCGTAGAGGACCGCCACCGAGACCCGCATGAGGTGCTTGTTGTTCCAGCCGCCCACTTCCTGGGCCAGCCGCTGCGTCTCGATGTCGAGAAATCCGAGGCGGGGCGGGGGCTCCGGGGAGGGCTCCACGGGGGTCGTGCCGGTACCCGGCGGTTCCTCCGAACCGGGCGCTTCCGGGTCGAAAAGCGGCTGGTCCCCCAGAAGATAGCGTAAGATGTCCAAGGCGGCCCGCTTGTCGAGGGGCTTGTTTCCGCTGCCGCACTTGGGAGAATGGATGCAGGCGGGGCACCCCTCTTCACACGGGCATTCTTCGAGCAGGTTCCGGGTCTTTTCGAGGAGCGTCCCGACGATTTCGTAGCCGCGGGCCGCCAGCCCGATGCCTCCGGGCGTGCCGTCGTAGATGAACACAGCGCTCTTTTGGATCTGGGGATGAAGCGGGATGGCGATGCCCCCGATATCGCTTCGGTCGCAAAGCGCAAAAAGCGGGAACATGGCGATGGCGGCGTGTTCCACCGCGTGGATGCCGCCCATGAAATGGAGTTCCGCTTCCCGGATCTTTCGCGCGATGGCGTCTTCGATCTCGATCCAGAAGCCGACGGTTTCGAAGGTGTGAGGGGGGAGTTCGAGCGGGGAAAAGTCGAGCAGTTCCTGGGTGAAGAGGCGGCGCTTTTCGTAGCCGAGGATTTGTTCGGTGACGCGAAGGCGCCCAAGGCGCACGATGAAATTTCCTTCGGGCTTGGACGCCAGGGTTTCGAGGATTTCCGTTTCCTTTTCGTTTTTGATCCGGGTGAAGTACTCGTCGTTCCGGGCGACGGCGTGGATCACGCGATTGTTCAGATCGAGCCGTTCGATGCGGTAGGTACGGCCTCGGTGGAGGTAGACGGCGCCGGGGTGACATTCTTTGAGAGCCCGGATGCCCTCGCTCTTTCCCAGCGGAATCCATTTGCCGCCTTCAGAGGGGGTGAGGATCGCGTAGGACGGCCCCACGCTCCGGATATCCACCGCCCGATGGGGCCGCTGATGCAGCGAAAACCAGCGATCGCCGTCGGCGGATCGCAGAAGCGTTCCTTCCTGGACGAGTTGTTCCACGGCCCGGCGGACCGGGCTGTCCGCTTCGCCCAGGTCTTGGCGGGTGAGCGGCAGTTCGGCGGCGGCGCAGGGAAGATGGGCTTTCAGGATCTCGGGGTTCATGGGGTCGGCAACGGCGACCTCCCACTTTCCGTCCAGAAGGGTTTCCGGGTGATGCACGATGTACTGGTCCAGCGCGTCCGGCTGAGGCAGCAGGACGATGGCGCATTCGCGGCCGGTTCGGCCCACCCGGCCGCCCCGTTGCCAAGTCGTCATGACGGTTCCGGGATAGCCCACCAGGATGCAGACATCGAGTCCGCCGATATCGATCCCCATTTCCAGGGCGCTGGTCGAGATCACTGCAGCCAGTTGACCGCCGGCCAGCTTCTGTTCGATGGTGCGCCTCTCGGACGGAAGAAACCCCGCCCGGTACGAGCTGACGCGCCGGGCCAGTTGGGGAGCCATCCGGGTGACGCTCATGTGAACCAATTCCGTGAGGCGCCGCGACTGGGTGAAGACGATGGTCCGGAGGTTTTCCCGCGCTGCCAGTACGACGAGTCGCGCCGCCAGGCCGCTCAGGGATTCCCCCGTTTCCATGAAGACGAAATGGCGCGTTGCCTGGGGAGCGCCGTCGCTGCGGACCACGTCGGCGGGTTCTCCGGTGAGTTGTCGGGCCAGATCTTCGGGGTTGGCGATGGTTGCCGAAAGCTGAATGAACCGGGGGCGGCTGCCGTAGTGGTTGCAAACGCGCCGAAGGCGGCGAAAGACCTGGGCCACGTGGCTTCCGAAGACGCCGCGGTACGTGTGCATTTCGTCGACGACCACGAAACGGAGCGCCCGCCAGAACGGTTCCCACTTGCCGTGGTAGGCGAGCAGCGCGTAGTGCAGCATGTCGGGGTTGGACAGGAGAATCTGCGGGGGCGCCTGCCTTATCTTCGCGCGCTGGTAGGCCGTGGTGTCGCCGTCGTAGACGGCCGCCCGGATCGGTTCCACCGATTCGACGGCGGAAAGAAACGCGTCAAGGGCTTCCAGCTGGTCGCGGCCCAGGGCCTTGATGGGGAAAAGATACAAGGCATGGCCTTGAGGGGCGCGCAGGAGGGATTCGGCCACCGCCAGGTTGTAGATGAGGGATTTTCCGCTGGCGGTGGGGGTTGCCACCACCACGTGGCGACCGTTTCGAATCTTTTCCAGGGCTTCGACCTGATGCCTGTAGAGTTGCCGTACGCCTTGGCGGCGCAGCGTCCGCCTCAGGGTTTCCGGCAGCGCCTCTTCCAGCGTTCCGAACTTGGCTTCCCGGGGAGGGAGTGTGGCGTGGCAGGCGACCCGGGCGGTTTTCCATTGGACGTTGAGGAGTCTGTGGAGAAAACGCTGCATGGAAGGTCGCATTCCATCCTGTCGGCGTTGACAAGTTCCCAGCGCCCCTGATACCTGACAATGAGGCGAACGGTGGACGTTTCGACGAGGATCCAACCAAGGAGGCGACCATGAACCTGGAAGACGCCGTCAAGAAGATCCACTGGCTCGGGCATGATAGCTTTCGCATCGATGGAAGTAAAGTCGTCTATTTCGACCCTTACCAGATCGCCGGCGGGCCCCCCGCCGACCTCATTCTGGTCAGCCACGAACATTTCGATCACTGTTCACCGGAGGATGTGGCTAAAATAAGCGCCGATCATACGGTGATCGTGACCGACGCCGCGTCGGCGAGGAAGCTCCAGGGCGACCTGCGTGTGGTGACACCCGGCGACCGCCTGGAGGTGGAAGGGGTGGGCGTCGAGGTGTATCCCGCCTACAATGTGGACAAGCAATTTCACCCCAAGTCCGCGGGCATGCTTTCCTTTGTCGCCACTCTGGACGGTGTCCGTTACTATCATGCGGGCGACACCGACGTCATCCCGGAGATGAAGGACCTGGAGGTGGACATCGCATTCCTTCCGGTATCCGGAACGTACGTGATGACGGCCCGGGAAGCGGTGGACGCGGCGCGGGCCGTCCGGCCCAAGATCGCCATCCCTATGCACTACGGGGCCATCGTGGGCTCCGCCGATGATGCGGAAGCTTTTCGGAAGGCTCTGGAGGGGGAGATGAAGGTGGTCGTCCTGCCCAAGGAATAGAGGGGGATCACGCCTGCGGTCGCCGCGAGGCCCGATGCCGGAGGCGGTCCGACCGGGGGAGCGGGAGGAGACAGGTCATGGCGGCGGCCTACGTGGAAGCGTATCGTTCGGGGAGACTCCAAAAGAATATCCAACGGGCGCTCCGCTGGCTGAAGAAGTGCACCCTTTGCCCGCGTTTCTGCCGGGTGGATCGGCTTTCAGGTGAGACCGGTTATTGCCGGACGGGCCGCCTGGCGGTTCTGGCGAGCTACGGACCTCATTTCGGCGAAGAAGATCCCCTGGTCGGGCGAAACGGTTCCGGGACCATCTTTTTCGCCAACTGCAACCTCCTGTGCATCTTCTGCCAGAACTACGACATCAGTCATGAAGGACGCGGTCATACCGTGACCGCCGAGCAGCTGGCGGCCGTCATGTTGGAACTGCAGCGCCAGGGGTGCCACAACATCAACTTCGTGACCCCCTCCCACGTGATCGCCCAAATCCTGGAAGCCCTGCCCCTGGCCGTGGAAAACGGGCTCCGGGTGCCGCTGGTCTACAACTGCGGCGGCTACGAAAGGGTCTCGGCTCTGCGGCTTCTGGAAGGCATCGTGGACATCTACATGCCGGATTTCAAGTTCTGGGAATCCCGGGTGGCCGAAGCCCTGTGCGGCGCCTCGGATTACCCTGAACGGGCCCGCCGGGCCCTCGTCGAAATGCACCGCCAGGTGGGGGAACTCCAGATCGACCCTTCGGGCGTCGCCGTGAGAGGGGTCCTCCTGCGTCACCTGGTCATGCCCGGAGGCCTTTCCGGCACGCCCTCCATCCTCCACTTTATTTCCACCCGAGTTTCGCCGAATACCTATGTGAATCTCATGGACCAGTACCGGCCGTGCGGCCAGGCGTTCGGAACACCTCATCTCGGAAGGCGCATCACGGCGGAAGAATACCAAGAGGCCCTTCGATGTGCCGAGCGCGAAGGGCTGACGCGCCTGGATCGGCGGCGCAGCCGGCTGGTCTTTTGGTAACGGCCGATCCCCGGGATTGAGATCCCTCGCCCAAGGAGTTTCGGTACTCGCGGATGAAGACCTACGTTTTCGGGGATGTTCACGGCATGTGGCACAAGCTCCGGAACCTCCTCGACAAGATCCCCTTTCGTGAGGACCGGGACCGGCTGGTGTTTCTGGGCGACCTGGTGAACCGGGGGCCCGATTCCAGAGCGGTGATCGATCTGGTTCTTGAACTCAGGGAACGGGGACTCGCCGTCGTGTGCCTCAGAGGCAACCACGAACTCATGTTTCGGGATTACCTCAACGGCAGAAACCGCACCCTTTTCCTGGTGAACGGCGGGGAGTCCACCCTTTACAGCTACCGCACGGGCCGGGACATGGAAAGCCGCGTTCCGGAGCGCCACGCCAAGTTCTTGGACGGGCTGCTGCCGTGGTTCGAATTGGAACACCATATCCTGGTGCATGCGGGGCTGAAGCCGGGGGTTCCCTTGAGTCTCCAGGAAGACAAGGACCTTTACTGGATTCGAAACGAATTCATCTCGTCGACCTTCGATTTCGGAAAGAAGGTGGTGTTCGGGCACACGCCTTTTCGCGAACCTTTCGTGGACGGGTTGAAGATCGGTATCGACACGGGGGCCGTCTATGGAAACCGCCTGACCTGTGTCTGCCTTCCCGACGAGGTTTTCACCAGCGTGTGACGGATGGAGGCTCCCGAGGAGCCGGTGGAAGCCGCGACAGGACGGCGGCGGACCGAAGGCTTCACCCAGCAGGCTTTTTCTGGAAAGGCATTGGGCACTGAGGGGAAAAAAATCCCCGGAGGCGTTTCATGGCGAGAATCGATGCGTTTTTCAAGCTCCTGCACGAACAGAAAGCATCCGATCTTCACTTGATTTCCGGCCAACAGCCGGTGCTTCGCATTCGCGGGGACTTGGAGCGGGTGAAGTACAAGGTACTGGACGACGACGAACTCCGGTCCATGCTCTACGAAATCACTGCCGAAGAAAAGATCAAGATCTTCGAGGAAACCGGGGATCTGGATTTTTCCTACGAAATTCCAGGGCTGGGCCGCTACCGCGCCAACTATTTTCGGCAGAAGAACGGCATCGGGGCCGTCTTTCGAGAGATCCCCGAAGAGATCCTCACCGTCCAGCAACTGGGGCTGCCTCCGGTGATTTCCAAGCTCGCCATGCTCCCGAGAGGCTTGGTATTGGTGACGGGCCCCACCGGTAGCGGGAAGTCGACGACCCTCGCCGCGGTCATCGACGAGGCCAACCGGAAGCGCAAGGACCATATCCTGACCATCGAAGACCCCATCGAATTCGTCCATAAGAGCAAAGGATGCGTGGTCAACCACCGGGAAATCGGAACGCATACCAACACGTTCGCCTCCGCGCTCCGCGCGGCCCTCCGCGAAGACCCGGACATCATCCTGGTGGGCGAAATGCGCGACCTGGAAACCATCCGGCTGGCCATCGAAGCCGCGGCCACCGGCCACCTGGTCTTTTCGACCTTGCACACCACCAGCGCCGCCAAGACCGTGGATCGAATCATCGAAGTGTTTCCCACGGGCGAACAGGCCCAGATCCGGTCCACGCTGGCCGACGGCATCCGGGCCGTGATTTCCCAAGCGCTTTTCAAACGCATCGACATCAAGGGCCGGATCGCGACCTTGGAGATCCTCATCGCCACCCACGCCGTTCGCGCCATGATCCGCGAGTCCAAGACCCACCAGATCCCTTCGGCCATCCAGACGGGGAAAAAGTACGGCATGCAGACCCTGGACGACGCCATCATGGCCCATCTCCAGGCGGGCCGCATCAGCCCCAACGAGGCGTACATGAAGTGTGTGGACAAAGAGAAATTCAAACCCTATCTGACCGAACCTCCGGCCGATTTCACGGAAGTGTGACCGGAATCCGCCGGCCTGACCGACGAACGGCATTCGTTCGGCTGGGCGGCGCAGTGAGGCACCCATGCGAAGAAAAGACCTGGACGATATCCTGACGACGATTCTGAAAGAAAGGCCCGGGCTGTCGGACATCAACTTTACGGCGGGGAAGCCTTTCCAGGCCGAAGTGGACGGAGTGCTCCTTCCCGTGGCCCGGGACCTGGGGCTGGAGAGCCTCACTCCGTTCCACACGGAAAGGATAGCGCTCGCCATGATCGGTCCCGACCGGCGGCTCGTCCGGCACCTGCTCAACCAAGGGTCCTGCGACCTCTCCTACTCGCTCGGCGACCGGGCCCGCTTCCGAGTGAATGTTTTTTCCCAGCGGGGTTCCTTCTCGGTGGTGATGCGGATGTTGCCCTCCAAGGTGCCGTCCATAGACGAACTGGGGCTGCCCCAGGTGTTCAAGAAGATCGCCGAAGAAAAAAACGGCATCGTATTCGTAACGGGCGCGACGGGAAGCGGTAAATCCACGAGCCTTGCCGCTCTGCTGAGGGAAATCAACCGGAGCAAGGCGGTTCACGTCATCACGTTGGAAGATCCCGTGGAATTCGTCCACCCGCAGCTCAAAGCCACCTTCAACCAGCGCGAACTGGGCCAGGATTTCGATACGTTCGCCAACGGACTTCGGGCGGCGCTCCGCCAGGCCCCCAAGGTCATCCTGGTTGGTGAAATGCGGGACCGGGAAACGGTGGAAATCGGCTTGAGCGCTGCGGAAACCGGGCACCTGGTCCTCACCACCCTTCACACCATCGACGCCGGCCACACCATCAACCGCATCGTGGGCATGTTCGAACTCGAAGAAGAGCGGCTCGTGCGCACCCGGTTGGCCGATGCCATGCGATGGGTGGTGTCCCAGCGGCTGCTCCCGAAGAAGGGCGGCGGCCGCGTGGCGGCCTTCGAGGTCATGGGCTCCAATCTGCGAGTGCGGGAAGCGGTGCTGAACGGGGAAAGTGAAGGGAAAACCTTCTACGAGATGATGCAGCAAGCCCGCCCCTTCGGCTGGACCACCTTCGACGACTGGATCCTCGAACTCTACGAAAGAGGCCTGGTTTCCGAAGAAACGGCCCTCGGTTATGCTTCCAACCGAGCGGAAATCAAGCGCGGCATCGACCGGCTCAAGGCCCAGCGCGGCGAGAAGACCACCGATATCGAGGGGCTGCGGATCGACAGCGAATACGCCCGGAAAGTGAGCTGAACCCCTTCGGGGGAGGTCCCCTCGGGCACCGGAAGCGACGGGCTCGGGACCTCGGCGTCCGGCCCCTTGGAGATGCGGATGACTGGCGGAAATCCCGGAAAGAGCCGGGACTGGTCGCTTTACCTGGTGACCGATTCACGTTTTCTGGGCGATCGGCCCTTGGCCGAGGTCGTCCGGGAGGCCGTCGCCGGCGGAGCGACGGTTGTCCAGTACCGGGAAAAGAGGGGATCCACGCGCCGCATGGTGGCCGAAGCCCAGGAGCTCCTCGCAATCTGCCGGCCCCGGAACGTGCCCCTTCTCATCAACGACCGGTTGGACGTGGCACTGGCGGTGGGCGCGGACGGGGTGCACTTGGGCCAGGACGACATGCCCTTGCCTCTGGCGCGGAAGATCCTGGGCCCCGAGAAGGTTCTCGGCATAACGGTTCACAACGAAAGCGAACTGGAAGCGGCGGAAGCCCAGGGCGCCGATTACCTTTCGCTGGCTCCGGTTTTCGCGACATCCACCAAGGCGGATCATCAGCCGCCCATGGGACTTCAAGGACTTCGAAGGCTGGCCGCAAAGGCGCATCTTCCCACGGTGGCCATAAGCGGCATCACGCGCGAAAACGCGGCCGACGTCGCCCGCTGCGGCGTGGACGGCATTTGCGTCGTGTCGGCGATCCTGGCCGCCTCGGACCCTCGAAAAGCCGCCAGCGAACTCGTGGAACGGGTACGAACCGCCCGAGCCTCGGTGCGAGCCGGTCGGGCCGGCTTTCCTGCGTGAAATCGTTGTATCGAGGCCTTGCGAGTGCTACACGACGAAAGGGATCCCGGTTCGCATTGGAAACAAGGTCCGAAGCCATGACCAACCGGCTGAGAGATGTGGGGGAATTCGGCCTGATTGAGCGGATCCGGCGGCTGCTGCCGGGCGCACCGGATGTGATCGTGGGGATCGGGGACGACGTCGCCGTCCTGGAAACAGGGGGAGGGTCCTACCTGCTGGCCACCTGCGACTGCCAGGTGGAAGGGGTCCATTTCCTTTGGGACGCGACGACCCCTTTCGAACTCGGCCGCAAGGCGGCGGCGGTCAACCTGAGCGACATTGCGGCCATGGGTGGGGTGCCCCGGTGGGCGCTGGTCTCTCTCATGGCCCCTCAAGAGATCCTCGTGGGATCCATCGAAGAACTCTACCGAGGCCTTGGCGGCGCCTTGACGGAAGCGGGAGCCGTCGTGGTGGGGGGCAACACGGCGAAAAGCTGCGAAGGGTTGATCGTGGATATCACCCTCCTGGGACGGGTCGCCCCCGAACATCTGCTCACCCGCAGCGGCGCCAGGCCCGGAGACGTGGCGGCGGTGACTGGCACCCTGGGAGACGCCCGCGCCGGGCTGGAACTGTGGCTCCGACCTGAAAGCGGGGTTTCGGAAGAAGAGGCGCGGACGGTGAAGCGGCGTTACACGTCGCCGCGGGCGCGGCTTCTCGAAGGGCAATGTCTGGGCCGCTGCGGCGCGGTGCACGCCATGTTGGATGTGAGCGACGGGCTTCTGAGCGACCTCCGCCACATGTGCGAAGCGAGCGGCGTCGGCGTGGAGCTCGAGGTGGAGCGCGTCCCGGTATCGCCGTTTCTTCCCGCGGTAGCCGCGGCCTTGGAAGCGGATGCCCTTGCCTGGGCGCTCACCGGCGGTGAGGACTACGAACTGCTTTTCGCGCTTTCCGAAAAGGATTTCCCGCGAGTGGCCGATCGGCTGCTTCAGGAAACCGGAACGACGTGCCGAGCCATCGGCCGGTTTGTGGACCGGGACCGGGGACTGCACTTGATCCTCGGAGACGGCAGGCGAAGTGCCTTCGACGAATACGCCGGCGGCTGGGACCACTTCAGGACGACTCCGGAAGCCGGCGGCCCCGGGCCGTGTTCAAGTCGCTGAGCAAAGGGCCCGCGCGGCCTCTCATAGAAGCTGTCTGAGAATCACTTTCACCCTTCTGGGGATGGAGTGTCTGTTTCCACCTTGTTCCCAAGCTCCAGCTTGGGAACACAACGGTGCAGAAGCTCCAGCTTCGATTGAGGCCGTTCCCAAGCCAGAGCTTGGGAACGAGGGGAAAGGGCTTACACCTTTCTGACATCGTGCCCTCACGGGCGCCCTGGGAGCCGGCTTGCCGGCGACCTCGATCGCGGCCAAGGACGCTCCTACAGGAACAAGGAACCTCAGAGCCCGACTATCATGAGCTTGTTTTTGGACAAGCTCTTAAGGCGGCGGGAGGCCGCTCATCAGCCGGTTCAAGCAAGGAGTCTTTCCGTGCCATTCATTCCTCGAGCGCTGACCGTTGCGGGTTCCGATTCCGGGGGGGGAGCCGGCATCCAGGCGGATCTCAAGACTTTTTCGGCCCTGGGCGTTTACGGGATGAGCGCTCTGACGGCCCTCACCGCGCAGAACACGCTGGGTGTGCAGGCGGTGTTCGAAGTCGCCCCCGAATTCGTGTCCGCCCAGATCCGGTCGGTTGTCGCGGATATCGGCGTGGACGCGGTGAAGACGGGAATGCTGGCCACCGCTGCGATCATCCGCAGGGTCGCCGCGGATGTGCGCGATCTCGGCCTGGAAAAGCTGGTGGTGGACCCGGTGATGGTGGCCAAAAGCGGCGACCGCCTGCTCCGGCGGGACGCCGTGGACGCGCTCACCCGGGAACTCTTCCCGCTGGCCCTGGTGGTGACGCCCAACCTCCATGAAGCCTCGGTGCTGGCAGGACTGCACATTGAAGACCGGCTGGGGATGGAAGCGGCCGCCCGCCGCATCAAGGCTTTCGGTCCGAGGTTTGTGATCGTCAAGGGCGGGCACTTGGAAGGCGATCCGCTGGATCTCTGCTTCGACGGGGAGACTTTTACCGCATTCCGGACCGAGAGAGTGCCGACCCCCCACACCCACGGCACCGGCTGCACGTTCGCCTCGGCCATCGCCGCCGGGTTGGCCCGGGGGATGGGGGTGCCGGAGGCGGTGGCCCAGGCCAAGGATTACGTTACGGGGGCCATCCGTGAAGGCCTTGCCATCGGCGGCGGACACGGGCCGGTCCACCATTTCCACCACCTTTACCGACTGGCCGGGTGGCGCTGGGCATAAACGCCCGCAACGCACCACCCGCCGGAGCACCTGAGGTCACGACGACGGTGCGGCAAACAAGGAGCCGGCCGGCCGTTTCTGGCCCGCGAGGCGATGGCCTTCGGGAAGGGCGGTTCAAGCATCGTCGCCTTCCGGGTTGGTGTTCGATTTCTTTTTCAAGAAGTCGTCGAACCGGATGACCTTGGGGGAATCGAGCGCCGGATCGGCCGATGCCTTTTCGACCCTGATGGCTTCCAGCTTCTGCTGCAGATTGGGGTCCTGTTCCAGGAGCGCTTCGATGTCCTGCAGGCGGCTTTCCCAACGGTCTTTCAGATGTTCCAGGTTCCACTCCCGGCCGAGAAATTTCCCCAGGATTTCCAGGATACGAACCAGCGCGGGTTCCGGGGCGTCTCGGAGGTAGAACGGCAGGTGGGACCAGAGGCTCAAGACGGTGCAGCCTCCGCCGGCGGCCGCCAGGTGCAGGGCCGAATGGACGGCCGAGGGTCCCTGGGTGTCGTTGTGCAAGCAGCCCCAGTCTTCCGCCAGATTGTAGCCTTTGGCATCCTGCACCACCGCGGAAACCCTCACTTCATCGTGAAAGACCTGGTCGTAGAGGCTGCCGAGGAGCACCACTTCCCGGCACCCCCAGCTTTCCAGACGCTCCATCATCTCGTTGGAAAAACGACGCCAGAGGCAGCAGGGTTCGGGCCCCAGGCCAAGAAGCACCCTCGACGGCTGGGCGTCCTCGGAACCGTAGAAGACGTACGACGGCCATTGGAGCTGCTTCACTTGGCCGTGCCGGATCGTCACGTGAGGCCTCTGGCCGGCGGTGTGCCAGAAACCGTCCAGGTCCCAGGTGGTGGTCTTTTGGTGAGGCAGCAACGTCTCCAGCTCCCGGAAAACCTGCTGCACCATCCCGCCCGCATCGGGCCAGCCGGTAAAGCCCAGGACTGCCTTTTCCGCCTGGAACCGGGATTTGACGACATGAAAAGTCATGGCGCCTCCTCTGCTTTCTGTCTTATGTGGAGCATAGCCCCAAGCCCCGATGCTCTCAATGATAAATGATCTCTTGCGGAACCCTGCCCGGTTGTCTATCTTGGTCGGGTTTCAGCCCCATCCCCGACCCACTCGGACCAAAGGAGGCGCGAACCGTGACGGAAAACGATCTTTCGCTGCTCAGTTTCGACCAGGTGGTGGACCGGCTGATCGCGTTGAAGCCGCCGCACCACGCGAGCTACCTTGCCATGTATTCCAGCTGGTATGGGGGTGTGATCGTCGATCCCGCCCTCATGATGGTGCCCGTTGACGACCACCTGGTTCACCGGGGCGACGGCATTTTCGAAGCGTTCAAGTGCGTGAACGGATACATCTACGGACTGGACCGGCACCTGGATCGGCTCGAATTTTCGGCGCGCGTGGCCCAGCTGGACCTTCCGTTTTGCCGCAACGCACTGGCGGAGATCATCCGGTTCACGATCCGGGCGTCCAACGCTCGGGACAACTTGATTCGACTTTATGTTTCCAGGGGCCCGGGCGGCTTCACCACCAATCCCTACGAATGTGTCGGGAGTCAGCTCTACGTGGTCATCACGGCGCTGACCCTGCCGCCGGTGGAAAAGTACGAGCGAGGCGTCACGCTGAAAACCAGCCGCATTCCCATCAAGAAGGCGTATTTTGCGAGCGTCAAGAGCTGCAATTACCTGCCGAACGTGCTCATGACCAAGGAAGCCCGGGACGCGGGAGTCGACTTCACGGTTTCCATCGACGAAAACGGTTTCTTGGGAGAAGGCGCTACGGAAAACATCGGCATCATCACCCCGGAGCGCGAATTCCTGGTGCCGCGATTCGACAGGATTCTCCGGGGAACCACCATCTCCCGCATGATGGAACTGGCCCAGGACCTGGTGGCCGACGGGACCATCGCCCGGGTGGGCGAAGCGGACATCACGCCCGAGACGGCTTACGGCGCCTCCGAAGTCATGATGTTCGGAACGACCTTCGATGTGCTCCCCGTGGCGGATTTCGACGGGCGACGGATCGGCGGCGGGGTTCCGGGGCCCGTGTTCGCGAAGTTCCGGGACGTCTTCCGCAAAGACGTGGAAAGCGGCCCGGGCATGCTGACGCCGGTCTGGGATTGACGGGGAAAGACGGACAAGGAGCGGTGCGTTGGACGACGGCGGTCGGGATTCGCTGGTGGCCCGGGTGGAAGCGGCCTTCCGGGACGGCATCTCCGTGAAGGAAAAAGTGTTGGAGACGGCCGGGGAAACCATTGTTCGAATGGCGGAACTCACGGCCGAGGTCTTTCGAGGGCGAAAGCGGCTTTTCATCTTCGGAAACGGGGGGAGCGCCGCGGACGCCCAACACTTGGCGGCGGAATTCGTCAACCGTTTCCGTCTGGAACGGGCTCCGCTTCCGGCGCTGGCCCTCACGGTGGACAGTTCGGTCCTCACCAGTATCGCCAACGACTATCACTTCGACGAGGTGTTTGAAAAGCAGCTGAAGGCCTTCGGGCATGCTGGCGATGCCGCCTTGGGGCTCAGCACCAGCGGCCGGTCGCCCAACGTGGTCCGGGCGCTCAAGTGGGCCAGGGAAAACGGGCTGCATACCCTGGGCCTGGCCGGCCAGGCGGTGACCGAAATGGACGCCTACTGCGATTTCGTCGTTCACGTGCCGTCTCCGGAGACGGCCCGGGTGCAGGAAGTCCACCTGACCGTGGAACACATCTTCTGCCAGCTGGTGGAGGCCATTCTTTTCTCATGACCGGCAAGACAAACGACTGGGAACCGCTTTCCTTTGAAGGGCTGAGAACGACAAGTCTTCACGACCGGCCGAGCAAGGTTCGCCTGGAAGACGCCGCTCAGCCCTGGCAGCGGGGAGCCACACTGCGTGAATTCGTTCGGCGGCTTCCCCGCCAGCTGGCGGGCGGAACGTTTCGGGAGGCGGTTCGGGCCGTCGCCGCGGCCGTTTCCGCCGGCCGAACCGTACTCCTCGGCATGGGCGCGCACCCCGTCAAGGTGGGACTCAACCCGCTTCTGGTGGACGCGGTCCGCCGCGGGATCCTCACGGGGATCGCGATGAACGGGGCGGGTGTCATTCACGATGTGGAACTGGCGCTGGCCGGGAAGACTTCCGAGGACGTGGCGGCGCACTTGGAGCTCGGCAGGTTCGGCACGGCAAGGGAAACGGCGGAATTCATCCACGGAGCCGTCCTGGAGGGGTGGCGGCGTGGAGGCAGGGGGCTGGGGCGGGCGGTCGGTGAACGGCTGCTGGAGGCGGAGGCGCCCCATCGGGGATGGAGCCTTCTCGCCGTGGCGGCGGAATGCGGGGTGCCCGTCACGGTTCACGTGGCCATGGGAACCGACATCATTCACATGCACCCGCAGATGGACGGAGCCGCCACGGGGGCTTTGAGCCACTACGATTTCCGCCTTTTCAGCCGGCTGGTTTCGACCTTGGCGGACGGGGTTTTCATCAACCTGGGTTCCGCCGTGGTGATTCCCGAAGTCTTTCTCAAGGCGGTGAGCGTTGCGGCCAACCTGGGATTCTCCCTTGACGGGATCACCGCGATCAACATGGATTTCATGCGCCACTACCGCCCGAGGGTGAACGTCCTGGAACGCCCAACGGCCGGCAGGGGACGCGGGATCGAGCTGATCGGACACCACGAACTCCTGTTGCCGCTCCTTTTCGCGGCGGTTATCGAGGAACTGGAAGGCGAGGGAGGATGAACATGGGAATTCCGATCCGGATTCAGGCCGGATCCATCGCCTTGGAAGCGGAACTGCATGAGACGCCGACGGCCATGGCCATCGAACGGGCGCTCCCCATCGAAGCCGAGGCCGCGACCTGGGGGGAAGAGATCTATTTTTCGATTCCCGTGGCGCAAGCATTGGACGAAACGGCCAAAGAAGTGGTCCAGGTGGGAGACCTGGGTTACTGGCCCAGGGGAAAGGCGTTCTGCATTTTCTTTGGACGGACCCCCATGAGTCGCGGAGACGAAATCCGGCCGGCCAGCGCCGTGAACATCGTGGGACGGGTGCTCGGTGACGCCACCCGGCTTCGGTCGGTCCAGGATGGTGAGCTTGTCCGGATCGAGCGGGAGGCTTAAGATAGGTTCGCGCTGTTGCTGTGACTGTGTCAAGAGAGGTGAGGCATGCCCATTTATGAGTATACGTGCCGCAAGTGCGGCGCCACGTTCGAATGCCTGGTGTTCGGCAGCCAGGAGACGGTCTGTTGCGCGGAATGCGGCTCTCCGGAGGTTTCACGGATGATGTCGGTTTTCGGTTTCAAGAGCGGAGGCGAAAAGGGCGCCGCGAGCAGCCGGATGGGTTCCGGGGCGTCGGCCTGTGCCGGGTGCACCGCCGGAAGCTGCAGTTCCTGTCACTGAAGAAAGCGGTGCCCTCGTGAATCGGACCCTCCGTATCGGAACCCGGGGAAGCCTCCTGGCCCTGCGTCAGAGCGAGCAGGTGAAGGCCGCCCTCTCGGCGATGCACCCGGAGCTTCGGATCGAACTGGAAATCATCAAGACCACCGGCGATAAGATCCTGGACGTCCCTCTGGCCAAGGTCGGGGGGAAAGGCCTCTTCGTGAAGGAAATCGAGGAGGCGCTTCTGGCGCGGCAGGTGGACTTGGCCGTCCACAGCATGAAGGACGTTCCTTCCATGCTCCCGGAAGGACTCGAGATCGGGGTGGTGCCCGCACGGGAAGACCCGCGGGACGTCTTGGTGTCCGGAAAGGCGGGGACCCTGGAGGAACTTCCTCAGGGGGCCGTGATCGGGACCAGCAGCCTGCGCCGGGGAGCTCAGGCGCTGGCAGTGAGGCCCGATCTCCGGGTGGAAACGCTCCGCGGAAACCTGGACACCCGACTCCGCAAGGCCCGTGACGGGAGCTACGACGCGGTGATCCTCGCCGCTGCGGGACTCCACCGCATGGGCTGGAAAGATCGCGTCACGGCGTACCTGGACCCGGATGTCTTCATCCCGGCCATCGGGCAGGGCGCTTTGGGGATCGAAATACGGGCCGATGACCGCGAGGTCTGGGGACTTCTCCGGGGGCTCCACGACGTTTCCACGGCGGTGGCGGTGACCGCCGAACGGGCGTTCCTGAGAGAACTGGAAGGAGGATGCCAGGTTCCCATCGGGGGGCACGCGCAGGTACGCGGTGCTTCGGTCGCACTGACAGGCTTGGTGGCGTCGCTGGACGGCCGGACGTTGTATCGGGAGACTCGACAAGCGCCTCGTGAGGAAGCGGAAAGGCTTGGACGGGAGTTGGCCCGCGAGCTGCTCGACCGGGGGGCTCGAACGATCCTGGAGGAGGTGTACCGGGGGGCGTGAGGCGGATCCGTTCGGCGGGACCGCGCCGCCGGTTTCGATGGTCAGGGGGTTGGCGTGGCGACGGGAAAAGTCTACCTGGTTGGGGCCGGGCCCGGGGATCCGGGTCTTTTTACGTTGAGGGGTAAAGAAGTCCTCGGTGAGGCGGAGGTGGTCATTTACGACTACCTGGCCAACGAGGAGCTCCTGGCCTTCGCTCCGCCTGAGGCCGAAAAGATTTACGTGGGAAAGAAGGGCGGCGATCATACGCTGAGCCAGGAGGCCATCAACCGGCTGATGGTTGAAAAGGGCCGCGACCAGGTCGTGGTTCGGCTCAAAGGCGGCGATCCCTTTGTGTTCGGCCGGGGCGGCGAAGAAGCCGAAGACCTGGTCGCCGCGGGCATTCCCTTCGAGGTGGTCCCGGGGGTGACGGCGGCGGTGGCGGTTCCGGCCTACGCGGGCATTCCGCTGTCCCACCGGGATTTCACGGCGTCCATGGCTTTCGTTACCGGCCATGAACGAGCGGATCGGGACGATTCGAAGATCGAGTGGGAGAAGCTCGCCGGGGCCGTGGGAACACTGGTCTTCTTCATGGGCGTCAAAAACCTCCCCGAAATCGTCCGGCAACTCACGGCTCACGGCCGGCCGGCTTCCACTCCGGTCGCCGTGATCCGCTGGGGGACGACGCCTGAGCAGCGTACGGTGACGGGGTGTCTGGAGGACATCGTGGAACGGGTGAAGGCCGCCGACCTGAAACCGCCGGCCATCGTCGTGGTCGGCGACGTGGTGAAGCTCCGCGAAAAGCTCAACTGGTTCGAATCCCGGCCGCTGTTCGGCCGTACGGTGGTTGTGACCCGGGCGCGGGAACAGGCGAGCGGCTTCAAGCGCCTGCTCCAGGATCTGGGGGCCCGCTGCGTGGAATTTCCCACCATCGCCATCCAGCCGCCCGAATCCTGGGCGCCTCTGGACCGGGCCGTGTCGCGCGTGAGCGGCTACGACTGGGTGCTCTTCACCAGTGTGAACGGGGTCCGGTGCTTCATGGAACGCTTGAAGGCTGGCGGCGGGGACGTGAGGGACCTGAAGGGCGTGCGCCTCGGAGCCATCGGCCCGAAGACCGCGGAGGCCCTCGAAGCCTTCGGCCTCCGGCTCGATCTGGTTCCCGGCGAGTACCGTGCGGAAGCCGTCTTGGACGCCCTCCAGGGAGAGGACCTCGAGGGGCGGCGGTTTCTGCTTCCGAGAGCCGCCGCGGCGCGCGACGTGCTCCCGGAGACACTCAAGCGCCGGGGCGCCGAGGTGGACGTGGTTCCCGCCTACCGGACCGTCCTTCCAGCCGAAAAAACCGGAAGAATCATGAAGCTCCTCAAAGAGGGCGAGATCCACTGCATCACCTTCACCTCGTCCTCCACCGTCGGTCATTTCTTTTCTCTTCTGAAACCCGGTGACGTGAGGCCTCTGTTGCAAGACGTCGTCCTGGCGTGCATCGGCCCCATCACGGCGGACACCCTGCGGACCTTCGGGTGGGAACCCACCGTCACGGCGGACGAGTACACGGTTCCCGGGCTGGTCCGGGCCATTTGCGACCATTTTTCACGGGTTCGCGAGGACCGCGGCGCGGCGGTTCAGGCCGCCAGTAAAAAAGAAACGTAGAAAAAATAGCCGGCGACCAGGGTGCCGCCTTCCCAGCGGTTGACCCGCCCCTGGCAGGCGTTCCAGGAGCGGCAGATGGGCCAGAGGGCGAGGGTCGCGAGAAGCATCAGGGGAAAGTCGCGATTCACCGCCGCGGCCGACACCGGAAGGGGGTGCAGGATCGCGGGAATGCCCAGAATCCCCAGGGTGTTGAACACGTTGGATCCCACCACGTTTCCGACGGCGATGTCGTCTTCACGCTTGACGGCGCCCGCGATGGTTGTCGCCAGTTCGGGGAGACTGGTGCCCACGGCCACCAGAGTCAGCCCGATCACCAGTTCGCTGATACCGAAGGCGCGGGCCAAGCCCACGCCGCCCCAGATCAGCAGCCGACTTCCCAGTACCAGTCCCGCGAGCCCCAAGACGAGCCAGAGGAGCGCGGTCCGCACCGGAACAGCGCCGGAGACCTCTTCCGCGGGTTCGAGCAGTGGCGCGGCGCCGTTTTCTTCCCGGACCGTGAGCCCCATCCACGCCAGGAACATGGCGAGTCCCGCCGTAAGCAGGATGCCTTCCAGGCGGCTCAACTGTCCGTCCAGGCTCAGGAGCCAGGCGAAGACCGAGACCGCGGCGAGAAACGGATACTCCCGCGCCAGGAGTCTGGAATGGATCATCAGGGGGCGGATCAGCGACGTCAAACCCAGGATCAGTCCGATGTTGGCGATATTGCTCCCCAGAACGTTTCCGACGGCAACGTCCGGATGGTCCAGCAAAGTGGCGGTGGTGGTGACCAGGAGTTCCGGAAGCGACGTTCCGATGGAAACGATGGTGAGCCCGATGATGAGCGGAGAGACTCCGAAGATGCGTGCCACCGCCGAAGCTCCCGAAACGAAGCGGTCGGCTCCCCAGATGAGCGCGGTGACCCCGGAGGCGACGGCCAGGAAGTAAAGCAGATGCAGGGGCATGGTGGATCGCTGCCTGTACGTGACATGAAACGGCGGCTCGAAAGCCGCCAGGGTCCGGTTTGGCTGAAGATCGGTTTCGCGACGTCAGGGAATCCCTACTTCTTGACCTGTTCCAATCGGTACTGGAAGTAGGCGTTCCGCATGGCCACGTAGGGATCCAGGGCCGATTCCTTGAAATCTTCGTACTCGCCGATTCTCAGCGAGGTGCGATTGACCCGGTCGCCGGTTCGAAGAGCGATGGATTCTCCAACCCCCGGGGCCAGGTAGAAGACGGGATCCAGGAAATGATCGCCGGCGAGCCCGATCGTGTCCCGGAAGGAAGACGGTCCGAAAACAGGCCAGTGAAAATAAACGCCGTGCCCGAAGCCGTACACGCCCAGGGTCTGTCCCAGATCTTCATGGTGGGCTTTCAGGCCGAATTCCCAGGCGGCCGGATCGAAGAGCCCTCCCGCTCCCAGCGTTGAATTGAGAGCGAATCGGGCCAGTTCCACTCCCGCCCGGTCCACTTTCCCCTGAAGCAGGTTGTTGACGAACCGGACCGGCATCAGGAGGTTTTCGAACGCCCGCTTCACCGCCACACGAACGCCTTCCGGGATGAACGTTCCATAAACCGTGGCCGTCGGTTTCAATACCCAGAAGTAGAGCCGGTCGTTGAACTGAAAGAAGACCCGGTTGAGCGGCTGGAGGGGGTCCCGGATACCGGCTTCCTCGGTCTCTTCCGCGAACGGATCGAGAAAATCGTCGTCGGATTGAGCCCAGGCGCGCGCGAGGGAAAAGAATCCCTGGAGCGGCGCTCGGGGCGCATGCCAGGACGAAAAAAACACGCTCAACAAGACCAGCGCCATGCACAGGCGCTTCAGCATCTTCCCCTTGTCCGCCAGTGCTTCCGCCATAACCCCCCTCCCTTCCGGCTTGTCCGGGTTTCGAGACCACCCATGTAAAACGGGTTGCCCCAAAGAAGTCAAACAAAAACCTTTTGGGCCTGACCCCTCGATGCTGATACATTAACCGCCGTTGTCAATTTCGGATCCCTTTCGTTACAATTTTGTGACCCTGAAGCGGGATGACCCGAGGCGTCCAAGGGCGGACGGATTTCCGGTGAAGCGGCCCGGCGGGTAGAGGGTCCGGGCGGATTTCCCGGGCGGCGGGATACGAGGAGGTGCCATGGGGTTGGAGATGTTTTCGGAGGAAGACCGACGGTTCATGACATCCCTGGGAATCGACGAACGGCGGGTTTTGGAGCAGTTGACCCTGTTCGAAAGGGGGGCCCGTTTCGCTCGGCTGGACCGGCCGTGCACCTTGGGCGACGGCATTCTCCAGGTGCCCGCAAAGCGGCGCGCGCACTACGAGGCGCTGCATGCCGAGGCGGCTTCGGCGGGCCGGTTTTCCCGGTTTGTTCCCGCTTCCGGAGCGGCAACGCGAATGTTTCAGGTGCCTTTCAAGGTGTTCAAGGAATCGCCGCCTCCATCCCCCGATGCGATGGAGCGGAGAGCCCGGCAGGGGGACCGCGACGCCGCGGCCTTCCTTGAATTCGTGGAGAACGCTCATCGTTTCGCGTTCTACGACGACTGGAAAAACGCCATGGCCCGGTGCGGCTTGGATCTCAAGCGTGAACTAGCTACAGGGCGCTACGCGACGGCGCTGGAGTTCCTGCTGACGGACAGGGGACTCCATTACGGATACCTGCCCAAGGCGCTCTTGAAATTCCATGCCTATCCCGATGGAGCCCGGACGGCCTTCGAGGAACACCTGGTTGAAGCCGTTTCGATCGTGAAGGACGGTCACGGGGTCTGTCGGCTGCACTTTACGGTGAGTCCCGAGCACCAGGCCCTGTTCCGGGAACTCGCCGGGGTCGCGGCGGCTTCCTGCGGAAGGAAATACGGGGCCGTCTTCGAGATTTCCTTCTCGCACCAGAGTCCTGGAACGCAGACTCTCGCCGTGGACAGGGACAACCGGCCGGTTCGGGACGCCGACGGCCGCCTGGTCTTTCGGCCCAGCGGCCATGGAGCCCTTCTGGGGAACTTGAACGATCTCCAGGCCGATGTGGTTTTTGTCAAGAATATCGATAACGTGGTTCCGGATCACCGGAAGGGAGCCACCATCGCCTGGAAAAAGGTGCTGGCCGGGGTGCTCCTGGACATCCAGCAGCGGGCTCATGGATTCGTCCGCGCTCTGAAAAGTGACCGGTACGCCGCAGTGCTGGAAGATGCGGCCGCTTTTGTGAAGGAAACGTTTTTTGGGGAGGCGCCGATAGGTGGGACTCCCCGGGAAGCCCTGCGGGATTGGCTCCTGGATCGCCTGGACCGGCCCCTCAGGGTCTGCGGCATGGTGAAGAACGTGGGAGCCCCGGGCGGGGGTCCCTTCTGGGTGCGGGGGCACGACGGGCGCCTCAGCCGGCAGATCGTGGAAAAGGCCCAGGTGGACTGGTCTGACGAGTCTCAGCGGGCGGCGTGGGAAAAGGCCAGCCATTTCAACCCGGTGGACCTGGTGTGCGCGGTGCGGGACGCGGCCGGTCGGCCGTACGATCTCATGCGTTATCGAGATCCTCAGGCCGTCTTCATCACGGTCAAGTCCCTGGAGGGCCGGGAGGTGAAGGCCTTGGAGCTTCCGGGGCTTTGGAACGGAAGCATGGCCTACTGGAACACGATTTTCGTGGAAGTGCCGCTGGAGACCTTCAATCCCGTCAAGACGGTGAACGATTTGCTGCGGTCGGAACACCAGCCGGGGTGAGGGCGCACGGGCCGCCTTCGAGGCCGAAACTGCGTGGAAAGGACCGATGATCGAAAAGTATTCACATGCGGAACTGGCCGCACTGCACGAAATCGCCCGGGTGCTTTCTCGGCCCGACGAATTGAAGGAGCAGCTCCAGAGTGTTCTCGACATCCTGAGCGGCAGGTTGGGGATGGAACGGGGGATGGTTTCCATCCTGGACCTCAAGACCGGTGAAGCCTGGTTGGACGTGGCCCGGGGCGTAGACGTAGAGGCCGGGAAGATTTCCTATCGACCCGGGGAAGGGATCACCGGCAAGGTGGCCCAGACCGGCCGGCCCATGGCCATTGCCGACTTGGGGAAAGAGGCTCATTTTCTGGACCGGACGGGGGCTAGGAAGGCCCTCAACCGCAGGGAACTCACGTTCCTTTGCGTTCCCATCTTCTACCAGGGTCGGGTGGTGGGCGTGCTTTCCGCGGACAAGCTGAGCCGGGCGGTGGAAGACCTGGACCGTGAAATCGAGCTCCTTTCCGCCGTGGCGGAACTGGTGGGGAAGGTGGTCCATTTTCGGGCCGTGGAAGAAGAAAACCGGCGGCTTCGCCGGATCCTTGCGGAAGCCCGCCGCCCGAAGACGAGCATCATCGGCCGTTCCAAGGGAATTCAGGAAGTACTGCGGCTCATCGACCAGGTGGCGGACACCAACACCACGGTGCTCATTCACGGGGAAACCGGCACCGGCAAGGAGCTGGTGGCGCGGGCCATTCACGAAAACAGCCGCCGGAGCAAGGGGCCGCTGATCCGGGTCAACTGCGCGGCCATGCCCGACAGCCTGCTGGAAAGCGAGTTGTTCGGTCACGAAAAGGGAGCTTTCACGGGAGCGGTGACGCGGCGGCGGGGTCGTTTTGAAGAAGCCCAGGCCGGGACCATCTTTCTCGACGAAGTGGGGGAACTGTCGCCGGTGGCCCAGGCCAAGCTTCTTCGGGTACTGCAGGAACGGGAGTTCCAGCCCCTTGGTTCGTCCCGGACCGTGAAGGTGGATGTGCGGGTGGTGGCCGCAACCAACAAGGACCTGGAAGCGGAAGTCGCCCGAGGCGGCTTTCGTTCGGATCTCTATTACCGGCTCAACGTGTTTCCCATCTTTCTGCCGCCGCTCAGGGAACGGGGGCCCGACATTCTGCTCCTGGCCGATTTTTTCGTCCTGAAATACGCCCGGGAATTCGGCAAGCCGGTGGCCCGGATCTCCACCCCGGCCATCGATCTCCTCATGGCCTATCACTGGCCGGGCAACGTGCGCGAACTGGAAAACTGTATTGAGCGCGCCGTCCTCCTGGCCTCCGGCGACGCCATCGAAGCCCGCCAGCTTCCGCCCACCCTCCAGATGAAACCCGCCGAACTCCAGGAAAGCGTCCGGGGAAAGCTGGACGTCCTGGTGAGCGCCTTCGAGCGGGATCTCATCACGGAAGCCCTCAAAGACGCCCGGGGAAACCAGGCGCAGGCGGCGCGCCTCCTCGGGAGCACCAAAAGGATCATCCAGTACAAGGTGAAGAAATACAGCATCGATCCCCTTCGTTTCCGTTCCAAGGACCGTTCGTGAGGGAACGGGCGGGGCGTTGCGGGAACATTTCCGTCCCTCCCAGGCTCTCCAGGGGCGCGGTCAGCGCGGCGATCCGGCCGCGACCGGGCTCCCGGTTGAGGCTGGAACGGAATTTGCCCGGGTGAAGGAACGTGTGCATGAAGATCGGGATGGCTCAAATCGACCCCACGGTGGGAGACTTCGAAGGTAACTGCGAAAAGATCTGCCGATTCGCGGAAACGGCCCGGAGGGAAGCGTGCGACCTGGTGGTTTTTCCCGAGATGGCCGTTACGGGCTATCCGCCCCGGGACCTCTTGGAGAAATCGGGTTTCGTGGCCCGGAGCCGCAGGTGTTGGGGTCGACTGGCGCGGGCTTCGGAGGGCATGGGGTTGATCTGCGGCGCGGTGACCGAAAACCGCGACGGACCGGGAAAGCCTCTGTACAATGCGGCCCTTTTTTTTGAAGACGGCCGGCTGATCGCCGAAGCCAGAAAGCGGCTGCTGCCGTCCTACGACGTTTTCGATGAAGAACGGTACTTCGAACCGGGGCGGGAGCCGTGCTGGGTGGATTTTCGGGGAACGCGGCTGGGGATCACCGTGTGCGAGGACGTCTGGACGGAGGAGCCCTTTCTTCCCCGGGCTCTGTACCGGGTCAACCCGGTGATGGATCTGGCGGCCGCTTCCATCGACCTCCTGGTGAACGTTTCGGCGTCGCCCTTCCACGTGGGAAAGGCCGAATGGGTCGGCGGCCTCCTTCGTTCCCATGCCGCCCGGGTCGGGGTTCCCGTCGTCTACGTGAACCAGGTGGGAGGCAACGACGAGCTGATCTTTCAAGGCCGCAGCGTGGTGTGGGGCCCCGGTGGGCGGCGGCTGGCCTGTGGCGCGGATTTCCGTGAGGATTTTCTGACGTGGGACAGCGAGACCGGACACGGCGACGATCATGGCAGCAGTCTCGACGCCCCCGGGGAAGTGATCGAAGCGCTGGCGTTGGGACTCCGAGACTATGCGGCCAAGTGCGGCTTCAGGCGGGCGGTGCTGGGGTTGAGCGGCGGGATCGATTCGGCGGTCACGGCGTGCCTTGCCAAACTGGCCCTGGGCGCCGAAAACGTCCTGGGGGTCGGGATGCCGGGTCCGTACAATGCCCCGGAGAGCCTGGAGGACGCCGGGGAACTGGCTCGCCGACTGGGCATGGATTTCCGCGTGGTTCCCATTCACCGGCCCTTTGAAGCCTTCGCCGAGGTCCTGGCTCCCGTCTTCCGGGGAACCGCTCCGGACGTCACCGAGGAGAACCTGCAGGCGCGCCTTCGAGGCGTGATCCTCATGGCGCTTTCCAACAAGTTCAACCGGCTGCTGCTCAACACGGGAAACAAGTCGGAACTGGCCGTGGGCTACTGCACCCTTTACGGCGATATGAACGGCGGTCTATCGGTGCTTGGAGACGTTCCCAAGACCATGGTCTACCGGATGGCGGAACGGATCAACGGCAGCTACGGCTGGATTCCCGATCGCACCGTCCGGCGGCCGCCTTCCGCGGAGCTGCGGCCGGGCCAGAGGGACGAAGACTCCCTGCCGCCCTACGACGTGCTGGACCCGATCCTCGCGGCGTACGTGGAAGAGCGGCTTTCGACCGAGGAGATCGCCTCCCGGGGCTGGGACCTCGAAACGGTCCGGTGGGTGGTTCAGCGGGTGGACGGCAACGAATACAAGCGCTGGCAGGCGCCGCCGGTGCTTCGCGTCACCTCCAAAGCGTTCGGAATCGGGCGGCGCCTGCCCATCGCTCATGGATACCGGGAAGGAAGGACGGCATGAAGAAGATCGAAGCGATCGTCAAACCGTTCAAGCTCGACGACGTGAAGGACCGCTTGACCGAAATCGGCATCAAGGGGATGACGGTGACGGAAGTCCGGGGCTTCGGCCGCCAGAAGGGCCACACGGAAATCTACCGTGGGGCCGAGTACGTGGTGGATTTTCTCCCGAAGATCAAGGTGGAGATCGTGGTGAGCGACGATCGGGTGGCGGAGGTGGTGGAAGCCATCTGTGAAGCGGCGCGGACGGGAAAGATCGGCGACGGGAAGGTGTTCGTGATTCCGGTCGAGGAATGCATCCGCATCCGCACGGGCGAGTGGGGGGAAGGGGCGCTGTGAGGGCGACATGAACGAACGGACCGAAAGGGAGGGGTTTTTCGCCCTGCACCGGAAATTGAAGGAGCAGCGGCAAACGTTTTCCCGGTTTTGCGCCGGCGACGTCCCAGGAGTACTGGCCGCGCGGACCTACGCCCAGACCTTCCTCCAGGCCCTGCAGAAAGGCGTCCGGCCGTTGGTCCCGAACGAACGCGGATGGGCGTTCGTGGCCGTCGGAGGTTTCGGGCGGGGGGAACTGAGCTTCGCCTCCGATATCGACTTGCTCTTTCTCTACCATCGACGCCTGCCGTCGTTCCTCGAAGACCTCATCCGCGATCTGGTCTACGGCCTGTGGGACGCGGAGTTCGAAGTGGGGCACGTGGTCACTTCCGTTTCGGGCCTGAGCGGCCTCATGCGCGAAGATTTTTCCGCGGAAACCACGTACCTGGAAACACGCTTCATTGCGGGGGACCCCGGCTTCTACGAGGACTGGCGCCGCGCAATCCTCAAAGACTACGGGCGGCAGCGGAGGCGCCGCTTTCTCGACTCCCTGCTGCGTTACTGCCGGGGGCGCCTCGCCCAGTACGGCGAAAGTTCCTACCTGCTGGAACCGCACCTCAAAGAGGGGATCGGAGGACTTCGAGACCTGCATGCCGCCCGCTGGGCCGGCATGGTGTTCCTCGCAGACGGAGCTTTTGAGAGCATGGTGCGGGAAAGATGGTTGTCCCCGGAAGAGCGCCATTGGCTGGAGCAGGCCCAGGATTTCCTCTGGCGCGTCCGGCTCCAGCTGCACGGCCTCGTCGGGCGTCGCCAGGACCAGTTGCTGCTGGGGGACCAGGAACCCATCGCCCTCCGGCTGGGCTTCGTCGACGGCACGGAAGGCTCGGCCGTGGAAGCCTTCATGCGGCTCTACTACCGGCACACGGCCCGCATCCGCCGGGTCACGTCCTTTTTGATGGAAAAGCTTCAGTCGGAATACGGCGGAGGCCGCAAGAGAAAGCGCCGCGACCGGATTCTTCCCGGTCCGTTTCTCCTGGAAGGCGAACACCTGAGGTTCCTCGAACCGGACATGATCGCCAAGCGCCCGGGTATCCTCATGCAGTTCTTCTGGCAGGCGGCCCAATCCCGCGCCCACTTTCACCACCAGACGGGCCAGCTGATCCGGGAAAACCTGCGGCATTTCACCCCCGAATGGCGCGAACACCCGGAAGTGCTGGCGCAGTTTTTCGAGATCCTGACCCACCCGGAGATGGCGTTCCCGGTCCTCAAGGTCATGATGGAAACGGGGTTCCTGGACGCCTTCCTTCCCGAGTTCGCTCACGTACGCTACCGCGTGCAGCACGACGTCTACCACCTCTACACCGTGGACGAACACCTCCTGCGGACGGTGAGGGAACTGCACCGGCTCAACACCCGCGAGGACGAAGGCCCGTTGAAACCCGCCTTGGCCGCCCTTTTCGCGGACTTGAAACACCCCCGTGTGCTCTACCTTGCGGCGCTCATCCACGACATCGGCAAAGGGTTCGGCAAGAACCATGCGGAACGGGGTGCGGAAATGGCCCGGGAGCTGGCCGGGAGGTTTCACCTGTCGGGGGAGGAGGCCGATCTCCTGGTGTACCTGGTGCGCCGTCATCTGCTGCTCGCCGAAACGGCTCTGAAGCGCGACCTGAGCGATGAAAAGCCGGTGGTGCGCTGTGCCTCGGAAGTGGAGGACCGGGAGCGGCTCCGAATGCTCTACCTCCTCACCATCGCCGATTCCAAGGCCACGGGACCCGGCGCCTGGAACACCTGGCGGGCGTCGCTTTTGAGAGAACTCTACCTCAAGGTGGACCGGATTCTCCGCCGCGGCGAACTCCGCATGGAAGACGTCCGTGGGCGGGTCACCGAGATTCAACGGGCGGTTCTGGCGCTGATCGCCGACGCAACGGAACGGAGCCGGGTGAGCCGCTGGCTCGACGCCCTGTCGTTCCGCTACCTGCTGTCCCAGCCGGCGGACGCCGTGGTCCGCCATTACCGGATGGAACAGGAACTCAGGAAGACCCCTCTGGTGCTCGACGCGCTGCCGCTGGAAGGCGAAATGTGGGAAGTGAGCATCGCGTGCCAGGATCGGCCGGGTCTTTTCGCTCTCATCACCGGCGTCCTCTGGGTTCATGGACTGAACGTTCTCGCCGCCGATATCTTCACGCGCCGGTGGGGCGTGGCCCTCGACGTGCTGCGCGTGGAAAGCCTCCCGGATCCCCTTCACCCTGAAGAAGTCTGGGAAAAGATCCGCGGCGATTTGGCGGCGGCTCTTGCGGATCGAAAACATATGGAACGACTGGCGGCCCGTGAAAGCCGGCCCTCCCTCATCCGCAAACGACGCGTTCCCACCAAGCAGGACCGGGTGGTGATCGACGAAGACGCTTCCGATTTCTACACGGTCATCGAAGTCTACACCTGGGACCGGCCGGGCGTGCTCCATGCCATCACCCGGACTCTGTATGAAATGGATCTTTCCATCCAGATCGCCAAAATCGCCACCCCGGGAGCCCAAGTGGTGGACGTCTTCTACGTGACCGACCTCGAAGGCAACAAGATCCTGGACTCTTCCATCCACGATACCGTGAAGCACCGGCTGTTGGAGGTACTGGCCCGGTGCTGAGAATACAAAATTGTCATTTTTTGTGTTTGTTCCGAGTTGTCCGCCAACCTGTCGAAAGTGTTGACGTATTTGAGAATGGCATGGATTTTTTCGGGCGTGCGGGAAGCCGCTGACCGGGATAGGGAACCATTTTGTCATTGGCGGAGCGTCCGGGAGGGTTCTTGGAACGGAAAGCGGAGGCATCCGGAGCGGAGGACTTTCCCGAGAAGTCACGGATATTCAGAGGTTGGAGTGTTCACGCCGTGCTGGCATGAAAATCGCTCAACAAAGCGGATACGGACGAAAACCTGAAGCAATCATTCAAAGGAGGATGGAGAATGACCCCGAAAGAAGTGATGGAGTACGCGAAGGCCAACGGCGCCAAGATGGTGGATTTCAGATTCCTTGATTTTCCGGGGATATGGCAGCATTTTTCGGTTCCGATCAGCGAATTCGACGAAAGTTCCTTCGAAGACGGCTACGGTTTCGACGGTTCCAGCATTCGCGGCTGGCAGCCCATCAACGCCAGCGACATGCTGGTGGTTCCCGACCCGGCGACGGCCGCCATGGACCCCTTCATGCAGGTGCCGACCCTCACCGTGATCTGCAACGTCGTGGACCCGGTCACCAAGGAAAAATACACTCGGGATCCCCGCCATATCGCCCAGAAGGCGGAAGCTTACCTCAATTTCACCGGAATCGGCGATACGGCCTACTTCGGACCGGAGGCCGAGTTTTTCATCTTCGACGACATCCGCTACGATTCAGCGTCTCATTTCAGTTACTATCACCTGGATTCGATTGAAGGGATTTGGAACAGCGGGCGCGCCGAGAATCCGAACCTGGGCTACAAGCCCCGCCACAAGGAAGGCTACTTTCCTGTGCCGCCTTCCGACTCCCAACAGGACTTGCGATCCGAAATGGTCATGATCATGCAACAGGTGGGGCTCCAGATCGAATGCCAGCATCACGAGGTGGCCACCGCCGGTCAGGCGGAAATCGACATGCGGTTCGCGCCGCTGGTCAAGATGGGCGACCAGCTCATGTGGTTCAAGTACATCATCAAGAACGTGGCCCGGAGGCACTGCAAGACGGTGACCTTCATGCCCAAGCCGCTTTTCGGTGACAACGGTTCCGGCATGCATACCCACGTGAGCCTCTGGAAGGAAGGCAAGCCGCTGTTTGCCGGTGATCGATATGCGGGGCTGAGCGAAATGGCGCTCCACGCCGTGGGCGGCGTTCTCAAGCACGCGGCGGCCCTTTGCGCGTTCACCAACCCGACCACCAATTCCTACAAGCGCCTTGTCCCCGGCTACGAAGCGCCGGTGAACCTGGCCTATTCCAGCCGGAACCGAAGCGCCTCCATCCGGATTCCCATGTATTCACCGTCGCCCAAGGCCAAGCGGATCGAAATCCGGTTTCCGGACCCTTCGTGCAACGGCTACATCGCCTTCAGCGCCCTGCTCATGGCCGTGCTGGACGGTATCGAAAAGCGGATGGATCCCGGCGAACCGCTGGACAAGGACATTTACGCGCTGAGTCCCGAAGAGCTGGCGGATGTGCCGTCCACGCCGGGTTCTCTGGACGAGGCCCTGAAGGCCCTGGAAAACGACAACGAGTTCCTGCTGAAGGGCGATGTCTTCACGGAAGACGTGATCGAGACCTGGATCAAGTACAAGCGGGAGCGGGAAGTGGATCCGGTCCGGCTGCGGCCCCATCCGTACGAGTTCATGCTGTACTATGACATTTAGGAACTTGTCCGGCCATGAGAGGATAGCGATCCGCATCGCGGCCAAGGCCGCGTCTACAGGAACAAGGAACCTCAGGGCCCGCGACTTTCATGAGCTTGCTTTTGGACAAGCTCTGAGGGGTATAAAGGGATACTCGGCGCTGGTCTCCGGTATGCGGCGATGACAAGGGCCGGCTTCGGCGAACGACGGCCGGAGCCGGCCCTTGGAGCCGGCACGCGGTGAAGGGTTCCCTGAAGAGTCGCGAGCGGCGGTTGGACTCCATGCCCGTAAGACCCGAACTCCAACGCATTCGAAAGGCCTCCGCTTATCTCGGCACGCTGCTCCGAAGCCGGCCGGAATATGAAGACTGGCTCTGGAACCGCAAGCAGCTCTTTCGCCGCTACCCCCTGACCGAACTCTATGAACACCTGAAAAAACTCTCCTTTGAAGCCTCCGGCTTCGACGATCTCCTCCGGTCCTACCGCAGATTCAAACAGCTCCATTTTCTGAGAATCGGCGGCCGCGACCTTCTCGGATGGGCCGACCTGGTGGAAACCACCGGTCAGTTGAGCGACCTGGCCCACGTGACCCTCCAGGTGGGGCTGGAAACCCTTGCCCGCCACCCCCGGTGGTGGATGCCGCCGGAGCGGGTCGATGCCTGGCGGGAATCCTGGGACCACCTGGAATTCGTGGTGATGGGCCTGGGCAAGCTCGGCGGCCACGAACTGAACTACTCCTCGGATGTGGACCTCCTCTTTCTTTACGCCCCGAAGGAAAAACGCCGAGCGATCCACCCCGACGCACCGTCCGTCCTGAACCCGCTCTGCCAGCACCTGTCGCGGCTCTTGGCCGATCCCGTGGGAGGGGATCGGGTGTTCCAGGTGGACCTGAGGCTGCGCCCCCAGGGAAAAGACGGCGAACTGGTGCCGTCGCTGGCGGCGGCGAGCCAGCACTACCTGCTGAAGGGGCGGGCCTGGGAGCGGCAGGTTCTCCTGAAGGCGCGGCCGGTGGCCGGAGACCGCGGGCTGGGGACGGCCTTTCTGCAGCAGGTGCGCCCTTTCGTGTTCCGCCGCTTCCTCGACTTCCAGGCGCTCGACGAACTTCAAGCCATGCGGGACCGGATCCTCGCCGAAGGCCTCAAACCCGGCTCAGGGGCCGCCTTTGACGTGAAGCTCGGAGTGGGCGGCATCCGTGAAGTGGAATTCCTGGTCCAGTCCTTTCAGCTCATCTACGGAGGCCGCCATCCGGAATTGGACGAACCCAATACCCTGCGCTGTCTCGCCCAGCTGGAACGGCTCGGGCTCCTGCCCGAAGACGCGGTGCGGGAACTCCGGGAAGCCTACATCTTCCTACGGCGCGTGGAACACTGGGTGCAACTGGATCAGAACCGCCAGACCCAGAGGCTTCCGAAGTCGCCGGAAGGCCGTGAGCGCCTGGCGGAGGCGCTGGGCTTCGAAGGGGACTTCGAGCGTTTTTTCGAGACCTTGAACGCTCACTGTGAGGCGGTCCACGGCCATTTCAGCAGTCTTTTCAGGTCGTCCGAAGATGCCGGGCGGGGTCCTGAAGCTTTCCGGGAAGCCGTGGAGGATTCGGAAGGTGAAGCGGCCGCCCGGGTTCGGGAAGACGTCTCGCGGGCGCTGCAACGGTTGGAACCGGTTCTACGCCGCTTTCCGCCGGCGTTTCGCGATGTGGTGGCGGAGGCCGTCGCCGCTCTGGGGGAACGGGCCCGAGAGGACGTCTTCCAGGAGATGGCCGCACGGGTGGAACGGTACCTGGGCCAAGTGCGGCGCCGTCCGGGCCTGGAGAAAATTTTCGAAGTAACGGCCCCCTGGGTTCGAACGCTTGTCCAGGCGTTGGCCGGAAGCGAAATGGTCTCCAACCTCCTGGCTCATCAGCCGAGCCTCGTGGAAGGGGTTTCCGCCTGTGCGGGACACTGCCCGGACGACGACACCTGGGAGGTGTCGTCCCGAAAGATCTTGAAACGCTGCACAACCTACGAAGAATCAGTGGAATGGATCCGGCGGCTCAAGAACGAGCGCCTGCTGATGCTGGCGCTTTCGGATCTTGCCGGCCGCCTGGACGCCGGGCGGCTGGAAGAAAGCCTCACCCGCCTGGCCGATTTCGTCATCGTGGAAACGTTCCGTGCGGTCCGGGAAGACGTGGGCGAAGGCGGTGCGCTTCCGCTGGCCATCCTGGGGCTCGGAAAGCTTGGAAGCCGGGAAATGGGCTATCTTTCGGACCTGGATATCATGTTCGTCTACGAACCGAAAGAAGGCGAACCGGCGGAGCAGATCCCCGTCCCCGTGGTACGGCTCATCCAGAGGTTCATGCGAATGATCAGCATCCCGCTCCAGGAGGGGCCGGGGTACGCGGTGGACGCAAGGCTCCGCCCCACGGGGAACTATGGGCCCCTCGTGGTCACGCACAAAGCCTGGGACGCTTACTACGAGCAGAGGGCAGACCTCTGGGAAATCCAGGCGCTGCTTCGGCTCCGAGCCGTGGGCGGGGGGAGGGAACTGGGCTGCGCCCTTGAGGCGAAGGCCCGGGAACTCTGCTTTCAGCCCCGGGATCCCGGCGAGGTGTGGCCGCGGCTCTGTCACTTGAGGCAACGCATGGAAGTGGAACGAGCGGGGGAGCGTGAGGGGACGGTGAACCTGAAACTGGGTTACGGCGGCATGGCGGACCTGGAATTCCTGGTCCAAGGTTTCCAACTGATCCACGGGTGGGAAGACCCGGCGCTGCAGGCGTCCGGCGTAAGGCGAGCCCTGGAGAGAGTGGCCAAAAGGCTTGCCGGAACGGAAGGCGTCACCCCTGGCGCAGGCCCGCTCCTCATGGAAGCCTTCAGCGCCTACCGTGCCCTGGAACAGCGGCTCCAGCTGTTCGACAATCTTTCGACCCAGCGCCTGACCTCGGAACAGTTCGCTCTGCTGGCGGAGCTCGGGCTGTGGCCGCCCCCCGGAGGGAGCCGCCGCCTGGAAAGCTGGGAAGACCTCCAAAGCCTCAGGCGCCGGGTGCGGGAAATCTGGGACGGCGTGTGCGCCGTCTCGCGGCCGGCTTCATGAGTGCCTTTTTTGTACCCGAAGGGATCTCGTTGGACCGTGATGCGGCGTCGGAACGTTGATTTCGGGTGCGTTTTCCTTCGGCCCGGCCCGGTTTTCGGCATAGGGGAAATTTTTGTTTGCTTTTCGAGTCGCCTTTGACATAATGGTTCACCTACGACAGCGTTTCGTCCTTCCCCAAACAACGACGTTTGGAACATTCCCCGGACACCGAAGTTCGGAAAGGCCCACCGCTCGACGGCTGGGCTTTTTTGCCTCTCAAGGCCGCGTTTCTCGCTGTCAAAACAAGATTGTTCCACCGAAAAGCACCAAGGAGGCCGCAGGCCATGTGCCGTCTTTTCGCCGTAACCAGCCAGGAACCTCAGTCGCCCATGATGGCCATCCAGGCCCTGGACGTCATGCGTGAGGGGCATGACGGTTCGGGGGTGGGGCTCTTCCTGACCGACCTGGGGGGACCGCTTGAGGAGCTCAAGGGAGCGCCCGTCCTTTCGGGTATTTTCAGCAATGCCGGGCTGAAGCGTCTGGACCAGTTCATGATGAACATCGGGTTCATGACCAAGTACAAGCTTTCCATCAAGGTGCCCAAGGGGGCGCCGCCCAAGGGAACGCCGCGGCGGGACATCTACCTCATCCGGGCGTACGAATATCCCGAGGAATGGGAATCGCTCAGCGAAGCCGACATTCAGCACCGCCTGCTCATGATCCGCCTGCAGTTGCGCCAGATGGGTGAAGAAGAGGGCGACATGATCGTCTTCAGCTTCTGGCCCGACGTGATCATGATCAAGGAAATCGGAGATCCCATGTCCGTGGCCGAATACCTGCAGCTTGACCGCAGGGAACTCTACGCCCGGATCATCATGGCTCAGGGCCGCCAGAACACCAACTACGCGATCAACCTCTATGCCTGCCATCCCTTCTTCATCCAGGGGGTGGCGAGCATGACCAACGGGGAGAACACGGCCTTCGTTCCCATCCGGGAATTCCTCATGTCCCGCGGATTTCCGGGCTACATGGGGTATCAGTCGGATTCGGAAGTCTTCACGCACATTCTTCATTACACGATTTACCGCCTGGGGCTGGGCATCGAAGCGTACAAGCACATCATCACACCGCTGCAGGACCCGGACCTGGAAAAGCATCCCAACGGCGCGTTTCTGAAGCAGGTCAAGCACAGTTGTCGGCGGCTCATCATCGACGGGCCCAACTGCGTGATCGGCTGCCTCCCGGACAAGTCGGTGTTCATGGTTCAGGACCGCAAGAAGCTGCGCCCGGGCGTGGTGGGTGGAAAACCGGGGCTTTATGCCTTTTCCTCGGAAATCTGCGGCCTCGACGCCGCCATCCCCGACCGCGACAAGAACAAGGATTTTCAGCCCATGCATCTGGACACGGCCGTCATCGGGCCGCAGCGCCGGGAGGTTACCCTATGGTCGCAAACGGATTCATTGCCCCTTCTTCACTGAGCGTGAAGGATCTTCCCTGGCAGGTGCACTGGAGCCGGGACCGGTGCACGCTGTGCGGGCGGTGCACGGCGGTTTGTCCGGTGCATGCCATCGAACTGGCCGTATTCCGCAAGCGCGCCGTCCAGCCCGTGCTCGGGCTCAAGGAAGCTCCGGCCAGCGTCTTTCAGGTCTTCAACGGCATCCGCCAGAAGTCCGATCCGGCCTACGCTTGCATTGGGTGCGCCATGTGCAACATGGTGTGTCCCAACGAAGCCATCCTACCGGTCCGTTCCGACGAAGCGGACAAGCTCCGTTACCACGTGAACCGGGGCGGCCAGCCGAGGCGCCGGGGCGGACGCCGGAACATGCCCGACGGCGTGCTGGACCGGATCAAGTTCACCCGCATTTCCATGCTCACCGACCCGGCCCTTGACGCGGGGCGCCACGAGTTCGAACTGCGGACGTTGCTGGGTCGCATCCTGCCGCCCGAGGACAGCCTTCAGCTGCTCAACGCCGAGGGGTGGATTCCGCCGGTTCGTGAGATCTACCCGCTGATCATCGGCGGGATGTCCTTCGGGGCGCTTTCGCCCAACATGTGGGAAGGGCTCCAGATGGGGGTGGCGTACCTGAACGAGGAACTGGGGATGCCGGTGCGGATGTGCACGGGCGAAGGCGGCTGCCCGCCGCGCCTTCTCCGGTCCCGTTTCCTGAAATACGTGATCCTCCAGATCGCCAGCGGTTACTTCGGCTGGGACGAAATCATCCACGCGCTTCCGGAAATGAAGGAAGACCCGTGCGCGGTGGAGATCAAGTACGGCCAGGGCGCCAAGCCCGGCGACGGCGGGCTCCTCATGTGGTACAAGGTGAACCAACTCATCGCCGCCATCCGCGGGGTTCCGCCCGGGGTGAGTCTTCCCAGTCCGCCCACTCACCAGACCAAGTATTCCATCGAGGAAGCGGTCGCCAAGATGATTCAGTCCATGTACATGGCGTGGGGTTTCCGCGTTCCGGTGTATCCCAAGATTTCAGGGACGTCCACGGCGCTCGCGGTGCTGAACAACCTCACCCGGAATCCCTACGCGGCGGGACTGGCCATCGACGGCGAAGACGGTGGAACGGGGGCGGCCTACAACGTGTCCATGGACCACATGGGCCATCCCATCGCCAGCAACCTCCGGGACTGCTACCTGAACCTGGTGAAACTGGGAAAACAGAACGAGCTGCCGCTTTTCGCCGGGGGCGGCATCGGGAAGCGCGGCAACCTGGCCGCCAACGCGGCGGCGCTCATCATGCTGGGGGCGAGCGGCGTGCAGATCGGAAAATACATCATGCAGGCGGCGGCCGGTTGCGTGGGGTCCGAATCGGACCGCTGCAACGTCTGCAACATCGGAATCTGTCCCAAGGGAATCACGTCCCAGGATCCGCGGCTTTACCGGCGGCTCGACCCCGAACAGGTGGCCGAGCGGGTGGTGGACGTGTTCTTGGCCTTCGATACGGAACTGAAAAAGATCGTGGCGCCGCTCGGACGGTCCACGTCGCTTCCCATCGGCATGTCCGACGCGCTGGGCGTGGACGATCGCAACATTGCGGAAAGGCTTCAAATCCAATACGTGGTTTGATCTCATGGCGAAAAATGACACAGGGCGGAGTCCCTCCGAGGAATAAGATGACAAAGAGCGGTGGTTCCACGGAACAGACTTTCCAGAAATCCTATTGGGTGGCCGGCAAGGAAAACGGCCGCCGTCTCGATTCGCGAATCCTCGAGGAACGGATTCAGCGAGCCGTGACTCAGGGGCACCGGGTGCTGGAGGTGGAGGCCTTCGGGCAGCACGGCATCGGCGGGCGGCTGTGGCGTGCCGGAAACGAACCGGTCAAGGTGGTGGTCCATGGATCTCCCGGGCAGCGCCTGGGTTCCATGGGTTTTCCCAATACGCGCATCGATGTTCTGGGCCCTGCTTCCGACGACGTGGGCTGGCTGAACGCGGGGGCGGAAATCGTCGTGCATGGAAACGCCGGAAACGGCGTGGCCAACGCCATGGCCCAGGGGAAGGTTTTCATCGCCGGAAACATCGGCGCCCGCGGCATGACCATGACCAAGCACAATCCGCGGTTCGACCCTCCGGAACTGTGGGTGCTGGGTTCCGCCGGCGATTATTTCGCCGAATTCATGGCGGGGGGGATCGCGGTGATCTGCGGGCACAACCCCCAGAACGCCGAAAACGTGCTGGGCTACCGTCCCTGCGTGGGGATGGTGGGGGGGAAGATCTTCTTTCGAGGCCCCCACGGGGGCTACAGCCGCACGGATGCCAAATTGATCCCTCTTTCCGACGAAGACTGGCATTGGCTCGCGAAAAGCCTGCAGGTCTTCCTGGAACGGATCGGTCGGAGCGAGCTCTTCCCCCGGTTTGCCGATCGGGCCGTCTGGCAGCTCCTGAAGGCCCGAACGCCGCACGAAAAACTCGCCGGCCCCCGGCGCGCCATGGGCGATTTCCGGAAGGACGTCTGGGACGGGGAACTGGGCCAGGGGGGCCTCATCGGTGATTTGACCGACCTGGACCGGAGTTCTGTGCCGGTCATTGCCACCGGCGCACTGCGGCGGTTCGTTCCGATCTGGGAAAACCGGAAATATGCGGCTCCCTGCGAAGCCACCTGCCCCACGGGCATCCCGCTCCACGAACGCTGGCGGCTCATCCGCGAAGGCCGCGTGGACGAGGCCGTGGACCTGGCGCTTGCCTACACGCCCTTTCCCGCCACAGTCTGCGGGTACCTGTGTCCGAATCTGTGCATGCAGTCGTGCACCCGGCAGTGTTTCAACATGGCTCCCGTCGATGTGACGCAACTGGGCAGGGCGAGCCTCGAGGCTTCGCTTCCCGAACTGCCGCCGCTTTCCGGAAGACGAGTGGCCGTGGTCGGAGGCGGACCGGCGGGGCTTTCCGTGGCGTGGCAGCTCCGGCGCGCGGGCCATGAAGCGGTGGTCTACGACCGGGAATCCAAGCTCGGCGGCAAGATTTCCAGCGTCATCCCGAAGACCCGGATTCCGGAAGGCGTGGCGGAAGCGGAACTGGACCGCATCCGAAAGGTCCTTCCCCATGTCCACCTGCAGCAGGACCTCACCCGCGAAGATCTCGAGCAGCTCAAGGCGGACTTCGACTTCGTCGTGATCGCGGCGGGCGCACAGAAACCCCGGCTGCTTCCCGTTCCCGGAAAGGAACGACTCATCCCGGCGAGCGATTTCCTCAAGGAAAGCAAAGCCGGAAAGGCCAACGTCGGAACGCGCGTCGTGGTCATCGGAGCCGGCAACGTGGGCTGCGATGTGGCCACGGAAGCCCACCGGCTCGGCGCCGAAGAAATCACGCTGATCGACATCCAGGAGCCGGCGTCGTTCGGCCGGGAACGCAAGGACGCGGAAGCCGCCGGAGCTCGTTTTCTCTGGCCGGTCTTCACGAAGGCCGTGACTCCGAAAGGCGTGGAACTCACTTCCGGCGAGACGATTCCCGCCGACACGGTGATCGTTTGCATCGGCGATGTGCCGGACTTGGAGTTTCTACCGGAGACCGTGGAAACGGACCGGGGGTTCATCGTGGTTGATGAAAACGGCCGGACCTCCGATCCCAAGATCTTCGCCATCGGCGACGTGGTCCGCTTGGGACTGCTCACGGACGCGGTGGGAGCCGGCCGCCGGGCGGCCCGAGCCATCGACGATCTCCTTTCGGGCCGGCGTCCGACCGGGGAAAGCCGAAAAATCATCGACGTTTCGCGCGTGAAGCTCGAATACTTCGATCCTCGGAACCTGCGGTTCGAAGGCGTGGAACAATGCGCCGGTGAATGCGCATCCTGCGGGTCTTGCCGGGATTGCGGCATCTGCATCGCCATCTGTCCCAATGCCGCCATTTCCAAAAAGGAAAACGGAAGTGGGGACTTCGAGATGGTGGTGGACGACGACCGATGCATCGGATGCGGCTTCTGCGCCGGCGCGTGCCCGTGCGGCATCTGGGATCTGGTGGAAAACGAGCCGCTCGGCTAGAGACCCGTGACCGACCCCCTTCGCGGCCCCGCCGAGGGCTCCACGCACCCGCCGTCCCGCCTCTGTCGACCGTCCGCCGCCCCTTCAGATGGGCGGCGCGATGGTCACCAGGAGCCTCAGATCGGTTTCCGCTCTCAGCCCGTGCGGTTCCGCAATGTCACAGACCAATACGTCTCCGGCCGCCGCCGGAAGCGTGGCACCGTCCTTCCCTAGAAAAAGACCTTTCCCTTCGATCACCGTGAGGCTCACCTGGCCCTCGATGTCGTGCGCGTGGACGGGAAGTTCCTGGCCCGCCTTGAAATTGAAGTTGAGGATCTTGAAATAGGGCGAATCGTGCACGAGAAGTCTTTTGAAGGCCTTTGGGTCGAAGTCGTTGGCTTCGAACAGATTGACCTTTTTCATGGTTGTCTCCTGTCGGTGAGCGAACGTCGGATCCTGCGCGGCAACTGCCGGGGGTAGCGGCGCGGGCGCTGAGACCCACCGCGGACCATGCCAGCCGGGTCTCTGCCCCACGCGGCCATGCTAGGGGCACAGGCCGTCGCGTGTCAAGAGAGTCGATGCTCCGGCCCTGCCGGCGATTTTCTCGCCGCCGAGGCCGCTCCCGCTGTGTTAAATCCTGCCTCATTTCGAACCGCGCCCATGGGGTGGGGTTCTCAAGCAGCCGCCGTTGCGCGGGAGGGCGCCGGTGCCTACTCTAAAGGTGATTCGGCCGGTGGCGAAGTGTCGCCGACCAACCCAAGACGCCACGCGACATTTGCCGGAAGGAGTCTCCATGAACAGCGCAGCGGAAGAACGACAAATCGAAATCCCCCCCACCGTCTACACCGAAGACAGCTTTTCGCGGCTCGATGAAACCGATGACGCGGTCTTTTACGCTCGTGACCGGTTCGTGAGCCATATCGATGCGCGGGCCCGGGAAACGGTCCGCCGCCTCATCGGGGCTCTCGTGAAGGAAAGAGAACCCGTCATCCTAGACCTCATGGCCGGGTGGGATTCTCATCTTCCTGACAGCCTGGCGTCGGCGCGGGTGGTCGGGCTCGGCCTGAATGAGAACGAGCTCAGGGAGAACGAGAGCCTCCAGCGCTTCGTGCTTCATGACGTCAATCGCGATCCCGTGCTACCCTTTGACGACGCGACCTTCGACGTGGTTCTGAACACGGTTTCCGTGGACTACATGACCCGCCCCTTCGAAGTGTTTCGGGAAGTGGGGCGGATTTTGAAGCCTGGCGGGCTTTTCCTCGTCATCTTTTCGAACCGCATGTTTCCCCAGAAGGCGGTCAAGATCTGGCGGGAATCCAGTGAAGAAGAACGCATCCTGCTGGTGGAGGATTTCTTCTTGAAAGCCGGGGTCTTCGCGGACCCCCAGGTGTTTGCTTCCCGGGGAAAGCCCCGGCCCCGGGACGACAAGTACGCTCCGCTGGGGATTCCCAGCGACCCGGTGTACGCGGTGTTCGCAGTGAAAGCGGGTCCTGGCGGAACGCAACGGCGTCGCCTGCCGGAAGGTTTTGATGAAGAACCGGGGCCGCCGGCCGAGGTTTTGGAAGCGCGGAGGGCCCGGATCAAAGAGACCCTCGAATGCCCGCACTGCGGTGTGCCCATGAAAAAGTGGCGGGTGCCGCAAACCCCATTCACCGAATGGGACAATGAATTCATGTACATCTGCTTCAACGACGCCTGTCCCTACCTGGTTCGAGGCTGGAAGGTCATGGAAGGCCAGGGGAACTTCGGGTTTTCCTACCGACAGATGTACAACCCGGATCGGGACGTGCTGTTGCCGGTCCCCGTCCCGAACCTGAGAGCGCTCCGGGAAAGCATCGTGGAGGAAGACGAAACCCGAGGGCTCTGATGGGGGGACAACATCCACGCAGGGTGACGGGGCGGACGGTCGGCGATGGGTTCGACTCCCATGGACTACGGCGCCGGACCTCCGCTCCCCGGCACATCCCGAACCATCTGGAAGATCCGGCGTTCCGCCTGCGGGAAGCGACGGGGCGCACACGGCGTGTCGAGTCTTTTCCGGCGGCTTTCAGACGTGGTTTCGGAGCTGGAGTTCCACGGGATGGGGGTTCAGGTACCACTGGGCCTGAAGGTACGGCTGGCGGTATTTGCGGACATAGTGGTTGATGAGGGTTACAGGCACGATAAGCGGCACGAAGCCCTCGTGGTAGCGCTGGATGATTTCCCGAAGTTCCGCCTTTTCGTCCGTGGAGAGGTCGTTTTTGAAATAGCCCATGAGGTGGTAGAGTACGTTGGTGTTTTTCTTGACGGTGGCTTTGAGGCGGAGCGCCTGCATGAGGTTTTCTTCGTAGCGGGCGAAAAGTTCTTCGACGGGAAAGGATTTGGTGGCGGCCACGAGTTTTCCCATTTGCCGGTAGTGAGTGGGGCTGTGCGCCATGATGAGCAGTTTATGGCGGGTGTGAAAATCCACCAGCCGGCCGCTGGTTTTGCCGTTGGAAACGAGATCCCGCCACCGCTTGAGGGTGAAGATGCGTACGATGAAGTTTTCGCGAAGCACCGGGTCGTGAAGCCGCCCCTCCTCCTCCACCGGAAGGAGCGGAAAGCGTTTCATGAAAAGCCCCGCGAAGATCCCCACGCCCTTCTTTTGGGGCATCCCCTTGGCGTCGAAGATCTTCACCCGTTCCATGCCGCTGCTGGGCGAATTGCTTTTGAAGATGAAACCGCAAAGCCTTTCGTGTTCCAGCTGATGGAGGCGTGTTTGAGCCCACCGGACCAGTTGGTCGGTCACGTCGCGGTGTGTTCGGGATGTGACCAGGCGGGGGGATTCGGGATCGCCTTCCAAGTGCATGGATTCCCGTGGAATTCCCAGGCCGCACTCCACTTCGGGGCACACGGGGACGTATTCCACGTATTCCCCCAAGGTGTCCGTGAGGTAGCGGTCGTGCTTGTGGCCGCCGTCGTAGCGGACAGGTTCACCGAGAAGACAGGTGCTGATGCCCAGCCGTATTTTTTCCATCACCGTAGTCCTCAGGGGTTTCCGACCAGGCTGAATCCCGAATCCGGGGCGTAGCCGCCGCCCAGCTGACCCAGTCCCAGCAGGGTGAACGCCAGCATGAATTCCCGATCTTCGGCTTCCTCCTTGTAGCCCATCCGGATGCCCCAGCACCCGTGCTGATAGTAAATGCCGTAGCTTTCTTCGAACATCTCCTGCTGATCGAAGGAATAGTCATGGTAGGCATAGATGGAAAGGTTGGGCCGGATCGCCACGTGCACCCGGGAGATGATCTCGTCGATGTCCGGGTCTTCCCGGTAGCGGTAGCTCAGGCTCAACCAGTTGTTGCGCGTGTCGCGAAGCCCCAGCGCCAGGTCGTGTCGCTTGGCGGAATGATCGTAGGGGGAGACGCTCACGTCGTAGGACAGATTGAGCCAGGACCCGGGAGTGAGATCCAGTTCGAAGTCGACGTTGGAAAACCGCTTTCCGGGGTCGGTCTGAAGCAGATCGTCGGTGCTGCTGCGATCCAGTTTGAAGGCCTGGGTGACCCTCAGGCGGCCCCATTCCCGGTAGTGCGCAGCCGGTTCGTTGTCTGCGTCCGGGACCATCCTTTTAGAAGTGAGAAACGTGGAGAATCCGTAGCGGAGCGCATGACGGTTGCCGATCCGGTCGATGCGATCGAATTCGGGCAGATCGTCCTGGTCCACGTCCGGGATCCATTCATACTGGAACTCCGGGCGGACCACGTGCTGGACGGCCGTGATGTTCCAGCGGTTGAAAGCGTACACCCGTTCCATGCGGCTGGAAAGCTCCAAGACCACGTCGGGGAGGACCCGGGCTTTGGTGGGCGAGCGGTCGGAACCGTCCCAATCCACGCCGTAGAGTGTTGTCCGGATTCCCATGGAGGGTTCCAGCACCAGGTAAGGCCAAAGGTGCACCGGGTAGTAGATCCGCGGAAGCATGTCGAAGCGGGTTCCCTTGTCTCCCTCCGAGCGCCAGTAGTGCACCCCGGAGCTTTCCAGGGAGTAGTAGAAGGGGGACAGTATCGGATGGGTCGGCGTGATGTCGTAGGCGATTCTCGGCAACTGCTGCAGGGTCCGCTCGTCCTGGGATCGATCCAGGTTGTCCCAGTAGCGGGCATCGAAGCTCATCAGCTGGTTGTCGCCGCGCCGTACCAGGTAGAGGCTCGATTCCCGTGAAAGCACCGACTTGTCGTGGAGGATTTCTCTTCCGGAAAACTTGCGGAGCGCGTCGTTGGTTTCATCGAAGCCAACGGAGCCGCGTTCGAATTCCTTGAGAAAATTTCGGTCGCTCACCACGTCCAGGGCCAGAAACCCTTCGACCTCGTAGGGCAGAACGAACGTGTGGCTGGCTCGCAGCCAATAGCGGTCCCTCTGTTCGAAGGGATAGCCTTTGTCCTGGAGGTGCGCTTTGTCCGCCTGGTCGTCCAGGTAATGCGCCATCCAGATGCCGTGGCCCCATTGCGGGTGGCGGATGCGGTATTCCAGGCCGGCCATGAGGCCTCGTTCTTCCAGGTAGTGGGCGCTCAGGGTGGCGTCCATGTCCTGCCGGATGGCCCAGTAGTAGGGGACTTCCACGCCGATACCGTTGAGGCTGGAAGAGCCCACGGTGGGGAAGAGAAAGCCCGACTGGCGTTGCCGGTTTACCGGAAAAACGGCGAAGGGGGTGTAGAAGAGGGGGATCGGTCCGGCCCAGAAGGACGAATGCCTGGCGACGCCGTGCCCGCCGACCTTGACCCGGAGATCCCGGGTATGGATGGCCCAGTCGGGATCGTCGGGGCTGCAGCTGGTGATGACGCCTTCCTGGAGTTCGTACTGGCCGGGTCCCGTCTTGGTGATGTTTGTTCCGCGGACGTAGAACCCGCTTTCACTGAAATAGACGGTCCCGCCGTCCACCCATCCCGTTTCCGTGTCCAGGTTCCAGATGACGTGTTCTCCTTGGAGCCAGTCCCGCCCGAAACGGAGGGTCACGTTTCCCGCCAGTTCCGCCCGCTGTTCCACCGTTTCCAAACGGGCCCAGTCCGCTCTGATGGAGCGGTCGGCGGACGTGATGAAGACGTTTCCTTCGGCCTGGTAGGCCTTGGCCTTGGCGTCATAGGAAAGGGTGTCCGCCTGGATGGTCCACGGTCCTCGGTCCGAAGCCACGACACCCTGCTGCTCCCCGGCGTCGAGAAAGGAAGCTTCGGCTCCCGGACAGGTCCCGGCCAGGGCGGCGATCAGCAGCCACCCAAGGGCCGCCGCGATCGGCCCTCGCTTCGTCCGCGCCGTGGAACGGTGTCTTCTCATCCGAACACGCATCCTGGAAAGGCTTGGGGTTCTCCGTAAATTTCCTTGACCTCACCGGCGAAGTAGAGGGAACCCGTGATGCAGATCAGGTCGTCGGGACCCGCCAGGGCCTTGGCTTGGCCGATGGCCGCTGCCGGATCGGGGACGGCGTACATCTTCTGAATGTAGGGGCGGGCGAGCCGGCGCAGGAGTTCGGGGTCGGCGGCGCGCCCGTAGCGGGGCTTCGTGAAGATGGCCGTTTCCGCCAGGGGAAGCAGGCGCCGGAAGATTCCCCGAATGTCCTTGTCTCCCATGATGCCCAAAACCAGGTGCAACTTGTCATAGGTGAAGTTCTGGAGGAGTGCCGACCTCAGGCATTCCGCTCCAGGGGGATTGTGCGCGCCGTCGAGGATCACCATCGGTCGTTCCTCGAGTATCTCCATGCGTGCGGGCCATCGAACCTGACTCAGCCCTTCTTCCACGGCCACAGGATTCAAGATCAGGGCCCCGCTTCGTTCGATCACCTCCAGGGCCGCCAGGGCCAGACCGGCGTTCACGAATTGATGGTCGCCCTTGAGCGGAGTCTTGAGGTGCGACCAGTGAAGACGAAGGCCGTGATAGCCGAAACTCCCGTTTCCGTTCCGGCGGACCCGAAAATGGGTCCCCAGCCGATACAGGGGCGAACCGTTCCGGAGGCAAGTGGCCTTGATCACGCTTTGGACCACCGGCTGTCGAGCCGCGGTCACCACGGGAACCCCCGGCTTGATGATCCCCGCCTTCTCCCGGGCGATGGCCGAAAGGGTCCGGCCCAGGTATTCCTGGTGGTCGAAGGAAACATTGGTGATCACCGCCGCTTCCGGCCGGATGGTGTTGGTCGCGTCGAGGCGCCCCCCCATGCCCGTTTCCACCACCGCCCATTCCACCCGTTCCTGAGCGAAATAATGAAACGCCATGGCCGTTACGGCTTCAAAGAACGTGGGCGGCTCCCCCGGGTCGAGGACCCGGCGGATGTCTTCGAAGGCCGAGAGGATCCTTTCAGGCTCCACTTCCTTCCCGTCCACCTGGAACCGCTCCGTGAACCGCACCAGGTGAGGCGACGTGTAAAGCCCTACCCGGTGACCGTGCCCCCGCAAGATGCTGGCGAGGACGGCCGCTGTGGAACCTTTTCCGTTGGTTCCCGCCACGTGAATGCAGCGGTACTGGTTTTGCGGGTCGCCCAGACGGGCCAGGACGTTTTCCGTACGGTTGAGGCCGAACTTGATGCCGAACTTCTGAAGGCTCAGCAGGTAATCGACCGCTTGCTGATAGTCGTCCAAGGAGCTGCCCTCCTGCGGCGGCGCCCTCATGGGCTGCCGAATACGCGCCATTGCCTTTCCGAATCCGTGAGGCCGGTCCGTGCGGGCCGGCCGCCTGCCAACGGCGTCGGCCCCGGCGCAGGAGAGTCCCGGTCCCACGGCGACAGGACGCCGTGATGATGGCCGCAGAGGCAGAGACGTGTCAAGCGCTGAGTTCGCTGAACAGAACCGCGACCGCCTTGGCCGGTTTGTCGCTCAAGCACCGGAAGCTGTGGCTGATGTCGGAATCGAAATAGATGCTGTCGCCCGGCTCCAGGATTTCCACGCGATCCACGGTCCGAAACTCCAGCTTCCCCTCCAGCAGGTAAAGAAACTCTTCTCCGGTGTGGCTCTGAAACTCCATCCGTTCCACTTCCTGCACCGGAAATTCCACCAGGAAAGGTTCCATGCGCTTCGAACTCTTGCGCGTCTCCAGCGACTCGTAAATGTAGTTCACCTGCTCTTTGCCTTGGTGCGGCCGGCGTTCCACGCGCATCCGATCGCCGGGACGGGTGATGGAAATCTTCTCGTCCCCTTCCTGGTCCTGGAAAAAATGAGCCAGCCCGACGTTGAGAGCCCGCGCCAGCTTGAGCAACGTGGCGATGGGTGGGACCACGTGATCGTTTTCGATCTGTGAAAGGAAAGGCTTGGAAAGTCCTGTCTTGTGAGCCAGATCCTGCAGGGTGTACCGGTACTTCTGCCTCAATTCCCTGACCTTGTGGCCGATTTTCAGCGCTTTCACCGCCAGCTGGATGTCGTTCTTGTCCCCCATCGTGTCTCCTCATCAGAAAGTTGACGGTAAATCTCCATTTCCGGCCTGGGTGGCTTCACAGCGCTTCTTAGGATTCACGGGGCAAGCAAGGAAGGTGCACGCCAAGGCGACAGGGAAGCATCGCTCCACCCATGCATGGTGCCAATTATAGGCCATGAGTTTTGATCGTAACAAATAAAATCTCATGGTGTACTCCCGGTCAAGAGACCGGGCCGGGGCGGATTGCTTCGAGAAGGGCACAAATTCGTGCCGTCGAATCGACACCGGTGGAGTTTGACAAGGGAAACCCCGCCGGCCGGTCTGTGCCGCCGAAGCCCCTCGCCTCACGAAGCTTGAAAACCCCCCAAGGGGCGGTACGTGACAATTTTGAATCGTCTGCCTTCCGTGATTTGGGAATTTCTCCACTTTTGTGCCGCTGCCCTCGCCCTGCGGCCTCCGCTTCGCATCCGTAAAACCGAGTGTTCCCGGAGGATGGGAGGTTCTCCCCGGGCTCTGGCACTGCTTTTGCCCTGGATCGGACGCGGGCGGAAGAGCGGACTTTTGAACCGAAACGCATCGCGGTGAGGAGGGAAAACCAATGATCGATTCAGGGGATACGGCGTTCATGCTGGTGGCTTCGGCTCTCGTCATGCTCATGACCCCGGGGCTCGCGCTTTTTTACGGCGGGCTGGTCCGGTCCAAGAACGTACTGGGGACCATGCTCCAAAGCTTCATCTGCCTGGGGGTGGTGTCCATCCTTTGGGTCTTGGTGGGCTACAGCCTGGCGTTTGGGCCCGACGTGGGCCTTTTCATCGGGAACCTGGACTGGTTCGCCTTGAACGGGGTGGGGACGGCTCCCGGGCCCTATTCGGATTCGATCCCGCACCTGGTGTTCTGCGCCTTCCAATTGATGTTCGCGATCATCACACCGGCGCTCATCACCGGGGCCTTCGCCGAACGGCTGAAGTTTTCGGCTTTCATGGCGTTCACCATCCTGTGGAGCCTTCTGGTGTACGCTCCGGTCTGCCATTGGGTCTGGGGCGGCGGCTGGCTTGGCAAGCTCGGGGCGCTCGATTTCGCGGGTGGAACGGTCATCCACATCAATTCCGGCGTGGCCGCCCTGGCGGCCGCACTGGTGGTCGGAAAACGCAAAGGCTACCACCGGGAACCCTTTCCGCCTCACAATCTTCCCATGACCGTCCTGGGGGCGGGGCTCCTGTGGTTCGGATGGTTCGGGTTCAACGCGGGAAGCGCGCTGAGCGCCGGTGCGACCGCGGCGCTCGCCTTCTTCAACACGCAGGTCGCCACGGGGGCGGGCGCGGTCTCGTGGATCCTCGCCGAGTGGGTGCGCCTCGGAAAACCCACCACGCTGGGGGCGGCTACGGGAGCCCTGGCGGGCCTCGTGGCCATAACGCCGGCGGCCGGCTTCGTCGGACCGGTTTCGGCGGTCGTGATCGGCCTGGTGGCGGGCGTGGTCTGTTACGGGGCCATCATCGCAAAGGAACGCCTGGGTTACGACGATTCTCTGGATGTCGTGGGGGTGCACGGCGTCGGCGGCCTTTGGGGCGCCCTGGCCACGGGTCTTTTCGCATCCACAACAGCCAACCCCGACGGCGTGAACGGCCTTTTTTTCGGAAACGCCCACCAGTTTTTCATCCAGGCGGTGGGAGCGGGTGCGGCGCTCGTCTATTCGTTCGTCCTCTCCTGGGTGCTCCTCAAGCTGATCGACGCGGTGATCGGCCTCCGGGTGCCCCTCGAAGACGAAGTGCAGGGACTCGACCTCACCCAGCACAGCGAAACGGGTTACACGTGGACGTAGGTTCTACGGAAGAAAGGATAAGCGGATGAGAAAAATCGAAGCGATCATCAAGCCGTTCAAACTCGATGACGTCAAGGAAGCGCTGAACGCGCTGGGCGTCACCGGCATGACCGTCTCGGAAGTCAAAGGCTTCGGCCGCCAGAAGGGTCACCGGGAAGTCTACCGGGGCGCGGAGTACGTGGTGGAATTCCAGCCGAAGCTGAAGCTCGAAATCGTGGTGGATTCGGAACTGACCGAGCGCGTGGTGGACGCGATCCTTAAGACCGCGCGGACGGGAAAGATCGGCGACGGAAAGATCTTCGTCTTTCCGCTGGAGGAAGTCATTCGGATACGGACCGGCGAAAGCGGTGCGGGCGCGATTTGAAAGGATTCAGGAAGATCGGGGGCGGGACGTTAATTGGTCCAGCCCCGCCTGGATCTGCCGGAACATCCGGTCCACGGTGGTCGCGGGGTTTTCGGCGTCTCGGATGGGGCGGCCCACCACGATGTGGTCGGCGCCCCAGGCGAAGGCCTGCCGAGCGTCCACTGTCCGCTTTTGGTCGTCCACGTTGGCGACGGGGCGGATGCCGGGGGACACGACGACGAAACCGGTACCGAGCTCATTTCGCAATTTCGGCACTTCCAGGCCGGAGGAGATGAGGCCGTCGCAGCCGATGCGGAGCGCCCGCCGGGCGCGGGAAAGCACCAGGTCTTCCACGGAGCATTGAAACCCCAGGTCTTCCAGGTCCGTCTGGTCCAGGCTGGTGAGGGCCGTGACCGCAAGGATCTTCACGTCCCCTTTTTCTTGCACCGCCGCTTCCAGCATACGGTCGTTGCCATGGACGGTGGTGAAGGTGATGCCGCGGCTCCTGAGTTGGGCGACCGCGTTCCTGACGGTTTCGGGAACGTCGAAGAATTTGAGGTCCAGGAAGACTTTGAGGTCTCGAGCGAGGATCCAGTCGACCAGCGGAAAGCCTCCGGCCAGGAACAGCTGAAATCCCACCTTGTAGAATTTCACCCGGTCTTCCAAACGTCTTACCCAGGCTCGGGCGTCATCGGCTGAAGGCATGTCCAGGGCGAAGATGAGCCGTTCTTCCAGGGAGATCCGTTCCGGCATGAGGGCGCTCCTACAGTTCGATCCCGAAAAAATTCATGAGCATAAAATTGAGACGTTTTCGGAGCACGCTGTACGAGTAGTGGCGGGAGGCCACGTCGTAGTTGTGGTTCACCATGTCCTCGCGGCGCTGGGGGTCTTCGAGGATTCGCTTGACCTGCTGGACGACGCGTTTGTTGAGGAAGCCGTCCATGGCGACCAGGTCGAAGCCCAGGGGCTCGATGTCCCGGATGAAGATGGCGTAGCGGTTCACCAGCATGGGCCTGCGGAAATAGATGGCTTCCAGGAAGGCGTTTCCGAACCCTTCGTAAAGGCTGGGATAGGTGATGAAGTCGGCGTGCGGGTAGACGTCCCAGAGGCTGTAGCGGTGCTGGTTGGCCCCGTTGACGTTTTTCCACGGGTCGCCCACCGCGGTCCCGATGAATCGAAGGTCCACCCCGTGCTCCTGGGCGTAGTCTTTGAGCCATTCGGCGTATTCGAATCCTTCGTCGCCCGCTTCATGGGAAATCACCAGCTTGCAGCGAGGATCCTTCAGTTCCTTCACCAGTTCGATGGCGTGCTCGATCCCCTTTCGCTGGACGATGCGCGTGGGCTGGAGGATCATGATGTCGTCCCCGTCCAGCCCGATGTCGGTCCGGAAATTCCTGGTGGCTTCCGGATCGATCCGCGGCGGGTTTTCGAAGTCGAGCACGTTGGGGATGACGATGGCCGAAATGCCGGTTCGGTGCGCCAGTTCTTCCTGGGCCGTTGAATTGATCACCACGTGCTGGATGCTGGGAAGATCCGGCGGGAAGGCCATCTGCAGGTAGTCGCCCACGGCGTTCACGGAAAATCGTGCTCGCTCCCAGTAAAAGTCGTGGTGATGCGCAATGGTCGGAATCTGGGTTTCGGCCAGCACCTCGGCGATGGCGATGCCCAGCGGCACGTGCATGGGGATCGTGAGCGCGTTTTCCACCACCAGCAGGTCGATGGCGTACTTGTCGATGAACTCATAGAGCTGGACCTTGAGGAGCGCTCGGAGTGCGTGGATCATGTCGGTCACGGCCGGCTTCCGTCGTTTGGTCCCCAGGATCCGTTCGTTGATCCAGCGATTGTTGGGGTGCTGAAAGTGGGCTTCTTCCACCAGGAGCGATCGTTCAGGGGCGTGGTCCAGTTCGCCCCCCCACCAGAAGCATTCGTGGCCGCTCCGTTCGAACACTTCAGCCCATTTGGCCGCTTCGAGCGTCACGCCGTCCGTTCCGGCGAATCGGGTTGATGCGAATCCGATGTTTTTTCCCATGTTCTTTTTGCTCCGTTGCCTTGAGCCCCTGTGGCGATACGAACCTTCCACCGCCTGGGCGCAAGGCCAGCCTTGTGGTTCACCGGGCACAGGCGAGCGCCGGGTCGTTTGCAATGCGGTTGTGCCTTGTATACACTAGCCGGCAAAAAATCTAAAGGCACTTTGCCCCATGAAGCGCTCGGAAACGTTGATCATTTTCCACTACCACCTGTTGCGGGGCGGCGTGACGTCGGCCGTTTTGGGGAGTCTTGCCGCGCTGGCTTCTTCCGGCTGGCTGGAGGGGCGCCGGATTCGGCTGCTTGTCGGGCGTGACGAAAGCGTGGCGGATTTCCTGGATGCCCCCTTTTTGAAGAGCTTGGACGTGGCGGTCGCCGTGCACCCGGGGCTCGACTACCGGGACGACCCCTGGCCCGACGAAAACGGGTTCCGGGAAGATGTGCGCCGCCTCACCCGCTGGCTTCTGGAACAGGCTCGCGGTGAGACCCTCTTCTGGCTGCACAACGCCACCCTGGGAAAAAACCCGCTGGTGACCGCCGCCTGGCGCGAAGCCACGGAGGAAGCCGCCCGACGCAACTTGCCTTTCCGCTTTCTTTACCATATTCATGATTTTGCCGAATGCGGCCGCCTGCAGAACCTGGAAAGGCTGGCGCGGTGCTGGACCACGGGAGGCCTTTCGGTCCTTTATCCGGAAAACGAAACCAGCGCCTTCGCGGTCCTGAACACCGCGGACGAGGATCGGCTGAAGGCGGCCGGGGTGCCGCCCGAACGGGTGTTTCTCATCCCCAATGTGGTTCGAGTCCCGAGAACGCCGTCGGTGCCGCAGGCTTCGCGAGCCTCCATCGCGGGTGCACTCCAACGGTTTGCGCGGCTGAAAGGGTTCCGCTTCGATCCGAGTCGGCCCTGGTGGCTTCTCCCCATCCGCATGATCCGGCGGAAAAACGTGCTCGAAGCCCTGCTGCTCGAAGCGATGGCGCCGGAACCTTGCCAGGTGCTGGTGACCTTGGAAGGGGAATCGGTTCGGGAGCGTCCCTATTCGGAAGCGGTGGTGGAGCTGGCCGCGGCGGCCGGATCGTTTTTCACGGCGGGGTTCGGACGGGACCTTGTGGGTACGGCGTTTTCCTTGAGCGACCTCTACCGGGCTTGCGAATGCTGTGTCACCACGTCCCTCCTGGAAGGTTTTGGATTCGCTTTTCTGGACGGCCCCATGCAGGGATGTCCGATTTTCGGAAGGAACCTCCCCGACGTCACAGAGGACTTCCGTGTGACCGGGTTGCCGCTGGAAGCGTTCTACCGCGCCCTCGAGGTGCCCGTGCGAGAGGAGACTCGAAAGCGGCTGGTGAAGGCCGCCTCGGCCTTCGCTTCGAGGCAGCAGGCGAATCTGCGGCTGGACCCCGAGATCGTCGCTCGCTTTCGCAAAGAAGTGGATGCCGTTTTCACTCGCGAATGGGTGGACTTCGGCGACCTGGATTTCGAGGCCCAACGGGAGGTGCTTGCCATGGCCGGGGACGCCGACTTCATCGCCGAACTGCGGGAGCTGAATCCGGGGGTTCCGAATCCCGCAGCGGTTCCCGCCGACTTTCCGGCGAGGGCGGAGGCGCACTTCGGCCCGAAAGCCCATGCGGCGCGCCTGGCCGGAGCCTTCGATCGGCTTTTCAGCGAAAAGGGACCGACGTGGGACGGGCGCGGAGTGGGAAAAAAGCTGCTTCGGTCGTTCTTTCAGCTCCGCCACCAAAGGCCGCTCTTTGGAGGCTGGTCGTGACCTCTTTCCACCGTCTGCTGCGCCTTTTTCCCGAGCCGGAACCGGTACCGGCCGGCCCTGTGCTTACGGTCCCCGACGTGGGCTCGCGGATCCAGGTGGTCCTCTTCGACGTCTACGGAACCCTCGTCGCGTCAAAGCTCGGGGATCTGGACCAGCAGCTCCGCCGGGAAAGGGAGCGGGAGAGTTTCGTCGATACGGCCCGCCATTTCGGCTTTTCCGATGAAGTGGGACTTCGCTGGGCGGATCGTTTCTATCGCGACGTGGAAGAAGATCACGAAGGGTGCCGCAGGCTGGGCATTCAGCGAGGCGAAGTGCTGGTGGAAGTGATCTGGACGCGCCTTTTGGAAGAAGCCGGCGGTCCGCCGCCGGGCGTCACGGCGCGCGATGCGGCGCTGTACCGGGAACTCGCCGCCAACCCGGTGGCCGCCTTCTCCGGGACTTCGAAAACGCTCCTGGAATTGAAACAGCGCGGCTTTCGTCTGGGTCTCGTATCCAACGCCCAGTTCTACACCATCCCCATCCTCGAACGGCGGTTGGGGATTCCGCTCCAGCAGGTGTTCGACTCGGCCTGGACCTTTCTTTCCTATCGGCTGGGATTCGCCAAGCCGGACCCGCATTTCTTCCGGCTGGTCAAGACCACGGCGCTCCGTAAAGGGTATACGCCGGATGCCGTGTTGGTGGTGGGAAACGATCCGACAAACGACGTCGAGGCCTCCGAACTGCACGGCCTCAAAGCGGTCCTCTTTGCGCCGGGCCATCGGTCCGGAGTCGGTGGACGCCCGGTGATCCAGAACCTGGAGGTGCTGCTGGATGCGCTGGCCCGGTGACGGCCGGTTCGGCGGGCCGCAACCGCGCCGACGCCTGGAAACCCACAACCCTTAAAAGCAATGGTGAAAGGGGGGGAGATCCATGTCCAACTTTTCCCAGAAACACACCAAGATCACGACCTTTCACCTGCTCACCCAGGGAAACCCCGAAATGAAGCGGGAACTCCGCCACCATTCCCGCTGGAAAAAGGCCGTTCTCGTCGTTCCCGTGCTGGCCACCGAATTCACCGATGCGGAAAACCGCCCGGTTTTTGAGAACATCCTGACCGAACTGAAGCACGCCGACTACCTGTCGCACATCATCTTCGGTCTGGACCAGGGGACGTCGGACGACGCCCGCGAGCTCTGCCGCATGATCCGGGACCGGGGACTCCGAAACTGCATCATCCAACACAACGACGGCGACGGGTTCCGCGAAGTCTACGACCGGCTTTCCGACGCCGGCTTTGGGCTGGACGTTCGAGGCAAGGGCCGGAACATGTTCCTTTCCTTCGGGATCGCCTTGGCGCTCGGCGCCCAGACCGTGGCGCTGGTCGATGCCGATATCCGAACCTTCGAAGGTTCGCAGCTGGACCGACTCGTCTACCCGGTCCAGGTCCTCAACTACCAGTTTTCCAAGGCCTATTACGCGCGGCTCAAAAACGGACAGCTTTACGGCCGGGTGAAGCGGCTCCTTCTGGACCCGCTCCTCATCGCCCTCAAGCGCAAGTTCACGGAAACCAAGGAAGAAAAGGTCCTCCGCCTGGTGGACTTCCTCCTGAATTTCCACTACCAGCTTTCGGGCGAGGTGGTGTTCGATGTATCGCTTCTGAAGCGCATGCACTTCGCCATGAACTGGGGCGTCGAAATTTTCACCCTGATCGAGGTCTACCGGAAGGCCAACAACATCGCGCAGGTGGAAATTTCCCACGAACCCTTCGATCACAAGCACCAGCCGGTTTCCCCCGACGACCGCAGCCGGGGCCTGCACAAGATGGGCATCGACATCGTGACCACGCTCCTCAGCGCCTTGGTGATCGAAGAAGGCCTTGAGATTTCGGACCATTTCATCCGCGACCTCACCGTCACCTACCTCAGCGTGGCGGACAACCTCATCAAGATGTACGGAGACAACGCCGCCTTCGCCGGGCTGGAATACGAACCGAACGTGGAAGAGGATATGGTCCATACCGTGTTCAAAAACGCCGTCCTCTACGCCGGGGATCTCCTGATTGCCCCCTACCGCCTGGCGGACCGCTTTTCGGCGTTCCTGGGCCACCACGAAGCCTTCCAGCCTTACCTGGCCTCGGGGCTCCTCCAGGTCATCCAGCGCTGTGCCCAGGAAAGCCGCGACCAGATCTTCGAAACGCCCCAGACGGTCTCCTGGGAACGCGTGACTCGAAAGATGCCCCAGATCGTCTATGAAATCATCAATGTTTTGGAAGACGAAAAACAGCGCTACGGGACATGAGGGGTCTCGGACTCCGGGTGTCGACCGAAAGGTCTCGCTCGTGCCGGCTTCCGGCCATCTCGGCAGGCTCCCCCGCCGGGTCCGGTTCCCGCGGATCCGGTCATTCGAAGGAATACCGGCCATTGGGAGAAGCCTCGGAAGAGCCGGCCCTTTCATCCGGTTGGCCGCGCTTCTCCTTGGCAAACGCTTGACTCGAGGGAGGTAACTTGTGAGCCTGAAGGCATTCGACCGAAATCTCAGCTTCTTCGATCGAACTCCGGATCAAGGGGCCTTAGGAAAGCTGCTCGACGCTTTCGGCGCCCAGCTGATCGTCGGGCATCCGACCTTCCGAAACGCCGACAACATCGGGGCCGAGCTGGAACGCGGCATCCGTGCGGCCGCTCGAAGCTACGCCGAAGACCGGGTCGCGTTTGTCGTCTCCGACGGGACCTGGACCGAGGGCCATCCCGACCGGTCCACGCTCGACGCCGCCCGGGCCGGAGCCGAGAAGGCTCTGGCCGAACTCTCTGAAACGTCGCGGGAAAGAATCCTCGTCGCCGGTTCCCCTTACGACGGCTATCAAGGTGACCGGACGGCGGGAAAGGGAAGCGCTCTCAAACTGATTTTCGATGAACTGGCGTTTGCCCCGTCGGTCCGAAAAGTCATCCTGCTCGACGGTGACCTCCGAAACGACCTTGACCCGTGGTTTGCCGTGTTCAGGCGGGTCGAAGACGTCCACCGAGGCGGCCGTCCCAATCGGGACTTCTTCGTTACGGCCAAGTACGCCCGGCACTTCGTCGACGCCTCCCTCACCCGCTTCGTGGTCGGACCGCTCACGACCCTCATGGGCTGCTATGTCCCCGGGGGCATCTCCGGGGACATCGTGCTTTCCGCCGGAGCCGTCGCGAGGGAACGCGACGCCGATTGGACCGCCGACCGGCGGCGCTACGGAACCGACATCGCCACCACCTTCGATGCCATCGCCGATCCCCGAACCGACATCTACGAAGTGTACTTGGGTGCCAAGCTCCACGACATCACCGACGAGGCCAAACTCTCCGTCATGCCCGGTGAAGTGATCGGTTCGGCTTTGAGTCGCCTCGTCCACTACGAAGTCAAGGAGCAGCGGATCACCCGCCTCCTGCGAGCCGACGTTCCGCTCCGGCGACCCGTCACCTGGGGGCCGGAAGCAACCGGGATCGATTTCATCGATCCCGGGTTCACGGATGTCTTCGACGTGGACCGGAAGCGCCGCACGCTGCTGGACGGTTTCCCTCGTTTTGAAGCGGCCCTGAAGACCGTCCTTTCCGATGAGACCTTCCAGATCGTCGCTTCGGCCCACCGGAGGCTGTCTGCGATGGACACGTCCGACGGCGGGCCGTTCCGATTTCTGGACGTCACGCGTGGCTTATGGATCGGGATGCTCTACGAAAGTATCGGGTTTCTGCTTCGGACCCACGACATTGAAACGGCCAAGCAATGCCTGAATTACCTTTACACCGCCGCTTTCCTGGAATTCTGCCGCGAAAAGATCACAGCGCTCGGTGGGCGCACCCTGGGCGATGTGCGCGGCATGCAGTGCGCTCTGGGGGTCCCGCCCGAACGGGCCAAGGCCTTCTACCGGGACGAAGTGGACGCTGTTGTGGAAGCCATGGCCGTGGACTTTTACCGCGGCCGGTGCAGGATCCTCCACCCTACCTTGTGAATCTTGATGGGGAAGCATCCCCTGAGAGCTTGTCCCAAAACAAGCTCATGAAAGTCGGGCCCTGAGGTTCCTTGTTCCTGTGGGAGCGGCCTTGGCCGCGATCCGTAAAACCGGCCATGCCGCGTTGCCCTTGATCGCCGGAAAGCCGGCTCCTATCAGGGCATGAGTCGCTCCTCAAGCGCCGTTCGCGAACCGCCCCAACGCGAAAAAACGGACACCCCATCCCCAGAAGGGGGAAGGGTATTCTCAGAAAGCCGCTTACCTTTGCGTGCTCCGTCCCGCCAGCCGTTCGGCGAGCAGCGTGAACCGCTTTTGCGTTCTGTCGTTCCGTACGGCCATGGCCAGCGCCTTCCGGGTTCCCACGATCACGACCAGTTTGCGGCCGCGGGTGACGGCCGTGTACAGCAGGTTGCGCTGGAGCATCATGTAGTGCTGGGGGTGAAGCGGCAGCACCACCGCCGGGTACTCGCTCCCCTGGGACTTGTGCACGGTCACCGCGTAGGCGTGGACCAGTTCGTCCAGTTCGGAAAAATCGTAGGCGACGGGCCGCCCGTCCACGGCCACCGTAAGTTCCTGTTCTTCCAGGTCCACCTTCAGGATTCGGCCCAGATCGCCGTTGAAGACATCTTTGTCGTAGTTGTTTCGGATCTGCATCACCTTGTCGCCTCGGCGGTAAAGGCGGTCCCCGCGTTGGAGGGCGGTCCCTGAAGGGTTCAGTGCCTGCTGGAGGTCGCGGTTGAGGCGCTGGGCTCCCACGGTCCCGCGGTGCATGGGGGTGAGGATCTGCACGTCGTCGATGGGGTCAAGGCCGAACCGGGATGGGATCCGTTCGGTGCAGAGTCTGACGATCACGTTCAGGGCTTCTTCCGGGTTTTCTCGTTCGATGAAATAGAAATCCTGGAGCCCTTCGGAATCGTCCTGGAAAAGGGGCATGCGTCCGTCTCGGATGCGGTGGGCGTTGACCACGATGCGGCTCCGGCGGGCCTGGCGGAAGATTTCGGTGAGGCGTACCACGGGAAAGACACCGGATCGGATGAGGTCCTGGAGGACGTTTCCCGGACCGACGGAAGGCAGTTGGTCCACGTCGCCCACGAACACCAAGGTGGCGTGGGCAGGGACGGCCTTCACCAGGTGGTGAGCCAGCAGGCCGTCCAGCATGGAAGCTTCATCGATGACGACCAGATCTGCTTTCAGGGGCTTTTCTTCGTGGCGCTGAAAGCCCCCGGCGTGCGGGCTGAATTCCAGAAGGCGGTGGATGGTTGCGGCCGGATGTCCGGTGGCTTCGTTCAGCCGTTTGGCGGCCCGACCTGTGGGGGCGGCCAGGCAGACCCGGGCGTTCATGGTGCGGTAGGCGGCGAGGACGGCTCGGACCAGCGTGGTTTTCCCGGTTCCGGGACCGCCCGTGATGATGAGCACCCGGTCGGTGAGCGCTCTCTTTACGGCTTCTTCCTGGCTGGGGGCCAGCCGGAAGGGCAGCCGGCCCTGGAGTCTTGAAAGGGCCTGGAGGGGGTCCACGCGCCGGGGCGGCAGCGGGTAGTCGAGAAGCTGCCTGAGGCGCCGCGCGATCTGCACTTCAGCCGTATGGTATCCTTTGAGGTAAAGGGCGAACGGATCGCCGAAGGTTTCCGCGACGGCCGGGGGAAGGGTTTCGCGGAAAACGCGCCGATCCTCAATGAGGCGCGTGACGGCACCTTCCAGCGTTTCGGAGGGGATGTTCAGCAATTCCCGGCCGTTTTCCAGGAGGAGACCCTGGGGCAGGCAGAAATGCCCTTCTTCGGTCGCCCTGAAAAGCAGGTAGAGGATTCCGGCTTCGGCTCGAACGGGCGAATCCGTTTCGAAGCCGAGCGCCCGGGCGATCTTGTCCGCCGTCACGAAGCCGATGCCCGCAATGTCCATGGCCAGCCGGTAAGGATTTTGCCGGACCACATCGAGCGAATCCCGCCCGTAGGTCTTGAAAATCCGGGTGGCGAAGGCGGCGCTCACGCCGTGGCTCCTCAGAAACACCATGACCTGCCGGATTTCCTTCTGGTCTTCCCACGCCTTGCGGATCCGTTCGATGCGGTACGGCCCGATCCCTTCCACTTCCAGAAGTCGTTCGATGTCGGCGTCGATGACGTCGAGGGTGTGTTCGCCGAAACGGGCGACGATGCGTCGGGCCGTCACCGGTCCGATGCCCTTGATCAGGCCGGAACCCAGGTACTTTTCAATCCCGTCGGCCGTGGCGGGGGTCAGGGTTTCGTAGCGTTCCACCTGGAACTGCTCGCCATGGCGCGGGTGATGGCCCCACCGGCCTTCCAGCCGGAGCGATTCACCGGGGTTTACGGACACGAAGGTGCCCACCACGGTGACCGGATCCCGCCGGCCGGCAACGCGGAGGCGAAGGACGCTGAAGCCGTTTTCTTGGTTGGTGTAGGTGACCCGGTCCACCTGGCCGGTGAGTTCTTCCGCCATAACGTTCCGTCCGATATGCTTTTGACAATCCAAAGACGGGTGTTAGAATAGCATCGAAAGATCGGCGAAAAAAGCCGAGAAGCCCTTTGAGGGGCGGCTCGATTCCAAGGACGGCGAGGGGTGCTGCATGTCCCTGTACATCAAGACGGAAGATTATCGCAAATACGGGATCAGCAAGTATTCCGACCTGGCGCTGGTGCGCGCGGCGGTTCAAAAGGAGTTGAACATTGACCCGGTGTTTGTCCGTTTCGTGAACCGTCACGAATACATCCGAGTGGATTTCCTTTCTCCCCGGCCCGGGAAACGTTCTCGAGGCCGCCGGCCGCAGCGCCAGAAAGCGCAACGCAAAAGCAATTCCTGAAGGGGCGCCGTCCGGGGCGCCCGGCTGTTCCGGGCTCCGAAAAAAATCTTGACGCCTTCCGGGAAGGCTTCTAAAGTGGTTGTGCTGAGTCCAATGGAACGGGAAGGTTTTTCATGAACGGATGGCAGTCGTTTCAAGCTTGTTTTTGGTGCTGGTGGTGGAGCCGCCCGCTTCGAGGGTGCGCCGACGGGAGAGCGTCCGGCTGAACCGCCAGCTTGAATGATGTTCTCGAAGGACCGTGGGCCGCCCGGCCCACGGTCCTTTTGCTTTTGACGAAGGCCGTGGGAGATCCTCCCCGGCCTTTTTTCATGGGTCGAACTTCTGAAACCGTCGAAGGAGAACCGTCATGCTGGTGGTGATGCATCAGAAAGCCACGCAGGAACAGATCGACAAGGTGGTGCAAGCCATCGAAGCGAAAGGTATGGCCGCCCGCCCCATTCCCGGAGGCGAACGCGTGGCCATCGGCATCCTGAACAACCGCGGCCCCGTGGATCCTTCGTGGGTGCTGGGGCTTCCCGGGGTCAAGGAAGCCATTCCGGTAACGCGTCCCTACAAGCTGGTGAGCCGTGAATTTCACCCCGAAGACACCATCGTGCGTGTCGGCAGCGCGGCCGTCGGCAACGGAAAACTCACCCTCATCGCCGGCCCCTGCGCCGTCGAAAGCGAAGAGCAGGCGCTCACCATCGCCCGACGGGTGAAGCGCGCCGGGGCGCACCTCTTCCGGGGCGGAGCCTTCAAGCCCCGCACCTCGCCGTACTCCTTCCAGGGACTGGGGGAGGAAGGCCTCAAAATCCTCGCCAAGGTCCGCGAAGAGACCGGGCTTCCCGTGGTGACCGAGGCGCTGGACCACGAACTCTTCGATCTCGTTGAAGCCTACGCCGACGTGGTCCAGATCGGAGCGCGAAACATGCAGAATTTCACCCTGCTTCGCCGAGCCGGCCACTCCACCCGGCCGATTCTTCTCAAGCGGGGACTCGCCGCCACGATCGAAGAATGGCTCATGGCCGCCGAGTACATCCTGGACTCCGGGAACCCCCACGTCATCCTCTGCGAACGCGGTATCCGCACCTTCGCCCACCACAGCCGGAACACCCTCGACCTTTCCGCCGTTCCCGTGGTGCAGAAGGAAAGCCATCTGCCCATCATCATCGATCCCAGCCACGCGGCGGGCCGGCGCGACCAGGTGATCCCGCTCAGCCGGGCGGCCATGGCCGTCGGCGCCAACGGCCTCATGGTGGAAGTCCACCACCAGCCGGAGGCGGCGTTGAGTGACGGCGCGCAGTCGCTTCTGCCCGAACAGTTCGAGCAGCTGTGCCGCGAGGTGGAACCTATTTTCGGTCTGTTTGCCGCGGCCAAGGAAGCATGAAAGGGAGACGGTCTCGATGGAACTGAATCGCTATCCGAGCCGGTCCAAATTCCTGGAACTGGCGAAAACCGGAAATCTTGTTCCCGTCTGCGTGGAAGTGCTCGCGGACACGGAAACCCCCGTGTCGGCCCTTGCCAAACTCCGGCGGGCCGGAAGGCCGGCGTTTCTCCTGGAAAGTGTCGAAGGCGGGGAGCGATGGGGCCGCTACAGCTTCCTCGGAACGTCCGCCCATTGCCACCTCAAGGTGTTCGCCGATACGGTGAGCGTTGAAAATGACCACGAAACCCAGAGGGTCCCGCACCGGGGCGATCCCCTGGCCGTTCTCCGTGACGTCATGAGCCGGTACCGTCCGGTATCGCTTCCCGAACTGCCGCGCTTCTGGGGCGGGCTCGTCGGTTACCTCACCTACGAAACCGTCGCCTTTTTCGAAAGGATTCCCCACCGGTTGGCGAAGGATCGTCCCTTCGCGCATTTCATCGTGACCGACGATCTGGTGATCTTCGACAATGTCCGGCACACCCTCACCCTGGTCGCGCATGCCTTCCTGGAAGACGGCACGGACCCGGAGGCGGCTTTCGATCGGGCCAACGAACGACTGAGGGTGCTTGTGGAGGCGCTATCCCGTCCGGTGCCGCGCACTCAGGGTGACAAGACGATGCGTTCCGGGACCCTGGAAACGCCGGTATCGCCGGACGCCTTTCGCGCCCAGGTCGCACGCATCAAGGACTACATCGAAGCGGGCGACGTGATCCAGACGGTGATTTCCCAGCCCTTCGTGCTGGCCGACGCCCCGGACCCGTGGCAGCTCTACCGGGCTCAGCGGTACGTGAATCCGTCGCCCTACATGTTCTTCCTGGAATTGGGGGACTTGGTGCTCGTGGGGTCGTCGCCGGAAACCATGGTGCGCCTCGAACACGGAACGGCGACCCTTCGGCCCATCGCCGGCACCCGCCCGCGCGGCGCCACCGAACAGGACGACCGGCGCCTTGCCGACGAACTGCTCCAGGATCCCAAGGAACGCGCCGAACACCTGATGCTGGTGGACCTCGGTCGGAACGACCTGGGTCGTGTGGCCGAAGTGGGCACGGTCCAGGTGACCGACCTCATGATCGTCGAACGCTACTCTCACGTGATGCACCTTGTTTCCAATATTTCCTGCGACTTGAAAAAGGGCTGCGACGCTTGGGATCTCCTTCGGGCCACCTTCCCGGCGGGAACCCTTTCCGGAGCGCCCAAGATCCGCGCCATGGAAATCATCGCGGAATTGGAGGAAACACCGCGGGGTCCCTACGGCGGAGCCATCGGCTACGTGTCGTTTACCGGAAACATGGATCTTGCCATCACCATCCGGACCGCCGCCATCGAAAACGGGCGGCTTACCGTCCAGGCCGGTGCGGGCGTGGTGGCGGATTCCGACCCGGAACGGGAACGTCAGGAAACCGTGAACAAGGCCATGGCCATTCAGCGGGCGGTGGAACTGGTCGGTCGATGAATGGGTGAAGCGGTGGATGGGTCTGTGGACGGAGGAAACGGTCATGGTGGTGATGATCGACAACTATGATTCTTTTACCTACAATTTGGTGCAGTATCTTCAGATGCTTGGAAGCGACGTCCAGGTGATCCGAAACGACGCGGCTTCCGTCCGGGAAATCCTTTCCTGGAACACCAAGGCCGTCGTCATTTCCCCAGGCCCGGGACGGCCGGAAGACGCGGGCGTTTCCGTCGCGCTCATCCGAGAATCCAACGGTTCGGTGCCGATTCTGGGGGTCTGCCTGGGTCACCAGGCCATCGCCGTGGCTTTCGGCGGCGTCGTGGGAAAAGCCAAACGCCTCATGCACGGAAAGACCTCATCGGTCACGACCGACGGGAAGCGCATTTTTTCGGGGATCAAGAGCCCATTCGACGCCATGCGCTACCACTCGCTGGCGGTCGCTCGAAACCCGCTGCCCGCCTGCTTGGAAGTGACCGCGGAATCCGAGGACGGCGAAATCATGGGCATCCGCCACAAGCAACGCCCCATCGAAGGAATCCAGTTCCATCCGGAATCCATCATGACGCTCGTGGGAAAGCGCATCCTCAGGAATTTTTTGCGGGACGCGGGAGTGCTCTGAAAAGCCGTTCCCCGCCGGGTTCCCAGGGGGCCATGGAGGAGCCGGTTTACCGCCGATCCAACGGGTTTGCCGGAAGATGAAACGCCAAGGAAAGGAGTGGACCGAGGTGACGATGTTTCAAGACAGCCTTCGCCGGATCGTTGGCAGGGAGGACCTGGAGGAAGAAGCCATGACGGCCGTCATGGAGTCGCTCATGTCCGGGGAGTTCACCGAATCCCAGATCGGGGCCCTCATGGCGGCGCTGGCCACCAAGGGCGAAACGTTTGCGGAGCTTGCGGGCGCGGCCCGGGCCATGCGCCGGAAGGCGCAGCGGGTCCAGGTGTCGGCGTCGACGGTGGTGGACACCTGCGGGACCGGAGGCGACGGGGCACAGACCTTCAACATTTCCACGACCGCGGCGTTTGTGGTGGCCGGAGCCGGGGTGACTGTGGCCAAGCACGGAAACCGGTCCGTTTCCAGCAAGTGTGGCAGCGCGGACGTTCTGGAAGCGTTGGGCGTGCGGCTGGACTTGGACCCGGAGCTTGTGGAGGAAGCCATACGGGAACTGGGCGTGGGGTTTCTGTTCGCGCCGGTTTTCCACGGAGCCATGCGACACGCGGCCAAGCCGCGGAAGGAAGTGGGCATCCGGTCGATCTTCAACATGCTGGGACCGCTCACCAACCCCGCCGGCGCCAACTGCCAGCTCCTCGGGGTATACGCTCCGGAGCTCACGGAAATGTTCGCCCAGGCGCTCCGGCTTCTGGGAGCACGCCGCGCCCTGGTGGTGCACGGCCACGACGGTCTGGATGAAATTTCCGTCTGCGCGCCGACGCGCGTCACGGAACTGGCCGACGGTACTTTCCGCACCTACGACGTGACCCCCGAACAGCTTCTGGGGCGAACGGCGTCTCCGGACGATCTGGCGGGGGGCGACCCGGAAACCAACGCGGGCATTATCCGCGCGGTGCTCGAAGGTGAAAAGGGTCCGCGCCGTGACGTGACGGTGGTGAACGCGGGCGCGGCGCGTTTCATCGCCGGTGCGGCCAGAGACTTTCGCGAGGGCATTGCGGCGGCCGAACGGGCCATCGACGGGGGGGCCGCCTTGGGCAAGCTGGACGCCCTCATCCGGTTCACCCGGGATCATGCGGACTGAGTGAGCACAGCGGCAAGGCCTTCTTGTCAACTTCGAACCCAAGGTGTTCCATGGGCACGGATTTCCTTTCGCGGATTCTCCGGAAAAAGAAGGAAGAAGTGGACGCCGCCCGAAAGCGGGTGCCGGAAGCGGTGTTACGGGAACGAGCCGAAGGCCGGAAGGACCGAAGGCCGTTTCTGGAGCGGCTGGCATCGCCCGGGCCGTGGGGCGTCAACGTCATCGCCGAAATCAAACGCGCGTCGCCGTCCAAGGGGCCGCTTCGCCCGAACCTGAACCCGGCGGCTCTCGCCCAATCCTACCAGCGGGGCGGTGCCGCCGCGCTTTCGGTCCTCACCGACGGCCCTCACTTTCGAGGCTCTTTGGACGATCTGAAGGCCGCCCGCAGTGCCGTGGGGCTTCCCGTCCTCCGGAAAGACTTCACGGTGTCCACCTACCAGATCTACGAAGCGGGGGCGTGGGGAGCCGACGCAGTGCTCCTCATCGTCCGCGCCCTGGACGACGGCTTTCTGCGCGATGCCTTGGCACTGTGCCGGGACACGGGCTTGGACGCTCTGGTGGAAGTGCATGCGGAAGACGAACTGGATCGCGCCGTCAAGGCCGGAGCGCGGCTCATCGGGATCAACAACCGGGACCTCAGGACTTTCGAAACGAACCTGGAAACCAGCCTTCGGCTTGCGAGGCGCCTCGGTGACGGCCGGCTTCCCGTTGCCGAAAGCGGCATCCGGGACCGTTCGGATGTGGAACGGCTCCTCAAAGGCGGCGTCCGCAACTTCCTTGTGGGCGAGACTCTGGTCAGGGCTTCCGATCCGGAGGCTTGCCTGAGGGCGTTGGTTGGGGGGCGGCAGGAGGGGGCGGCGCGACGACGCAGCGCCCTCCGGGCCTCCGCGGTGAATCCCGAGGCTGGATGCGGGGAGTTCCCGTCGCACCAGGGTCCTGACGGGACGGCATGCGCCTCAACTCGCCGAAGCTGAGACCGAATAGGGAAACGTCATGGTTCAGGTGAAAATCTGCGGGATCACCCGCGTAGAGGAGGCCCTGCTATGCGCCCGTCGGGGCGCTCATGCCGTGGGCTGCGTGTTCCATCCGCCGAGTCCCCGGTTCGTGTCCGACCAACGAGCCGCTGAAATCACGGCGAGCCTTCCCGCCGGCGTATCGGCCGTGGGGGTCTTCTGCGACGTGGACTACGAGGCCGTCATGCGGCGGGTGGAACGATGCGGCATCCGCGTGGTGCAGCTCCACGGTGCCGAATCACCGGACTTGGTCCGGCGGCTCCAGGCCCAAGGCGTTTCCGTGATCAAGACCCTTTTTCTGAACCGGCCGCCGGCCTTTTCCGATGCCGAAGTCTATGGCTGCGCCTCGGCCTTCCTTGCGGAATGCGCCGGCGGATCGCTCCCCGGCGGAAACGCGCTCGCCTGGGACTGGAAGGCCGCCCGCCGGACGCTCGGCGACCGCCCGCTGGTGATCGCCGGCGGCCTCAACCCCGAAAACGTGGGCCGGGCCGTCGAGGAAGCCCTGCCCGACGCGGTGGACGTCAGTTCCGGCGTCGAAAGTGCGCCCGGCCGAAAGGACCCGGAAAAAGTCAAACGCTTCCTGGATACGGTGGTTTCATGTGAACCCCCCAGAGCGACAAGGAGGATTTTCTCATGACGACGGCAGCGACACACGGCCCCTTGCCCGATCGGCTGGGCCATTTCGGCCCGTACGGCGGGCGATACGTGGCGGAAACCCTCATGCCCGCTCTCCTGGAACTGGAAGCGGCCTACCGTGAAGCCAAGGCGGATCCGGCCTTCCAGGAGTCTTTCCAGGAACTCCTGGCCCAGTACGCCGGGCGCCCCACGCCGCTTTTTCCCGCCAAGCGGCTGGCGGCATCGGCCGGCGGAGCCAAGATCTACCTGAAGCGCGAAGACCTGGCCCACACCGGAGCCCATAAGATCAACAACACCCTGGGCCAGGTGCTCCTCGCCCACTGGATGGGCAAGCGCAAAGTCATCGCGGAAACAGGCGCCGGCCAGCACGGGGTGGCCACGGCCACGGCCGCCGCCCTTTTCGGCATGGAATGCAAGATCTTCATGGGAACCGAAGACGTGCGGCGCCAGGCTCCCAACGTGCAGCGCATGCGGCTTCTCGGAGCGGAAGTGGTACCCGTGGCTTCCGGCACGGGTACCCTCAAGGACGCCATGAACGAAGCCATGCGCTATTGGGTGGGGGCGGTCCGGGACACCTTCTATGTGATCGGTTCGGTGGCCGGTCCGCATCCCTATCCCATGATGGTACGGGACTTCCAGCGAGTGATCGGGGACGAAACCCGTCGACAGATCCTGGATCGGGAAGGGAGCCTCCCGGATGTCCTGATCGCCTGCGTGGGCGGCGGGAGCAACGCCATGGGCTTGTTTTATCCCTTCCTGGACGATCCCGTCGAAATGATCGGGGTGGAAGCGGCCGGACACGGCATCGAATCCGGAAAACACGCGGCGACCCTGGGTGCGGGGACCGTCGGCGTGCTCCACGGATCCAAATCCTATCTTCTTCAAGATTCCGACGGCCAAATCCAGGAAGCCCATTCCATATCGGCCGGGCTCGACTACCCCGGCGTCGGTCCCGAACATGCTCTTTTGAAGGAACGGGGGCGGGCCCGGTACGAATCGATCCGGGACGGCGAAGCCTTGGACGCCTTCTCGAAACTTTCAAGGCTCGAGGGCATCATCCCGGCCCTGGAAAGCGCTCACGCCGTGGCCTGGGCTCTGAAAGAAGCCGCCCGGAGGCCCGCCGACCAGGTGATCGTCGTGAACCTTTCCGGCCGCGGGGACAAGGATCTGGGCATCGTGGCCGCCGCTTTTGAAACGCCTGACGCAAAGGACTGAACCGTTTGGAACGTGACTCCGGATGCTTCCGGCGGCCCGTTTGGCCCGCCCACGGCGGGGTCCGACGATTCAGATGACTCACCCATCTATCGAGGAACCATCTTATGAGCCGCATCCAAGAGACGTTTGGACAACTGGTAGCAAGACACGAAAAGGCCTTGGTGGGTTTTGTCACGGCGGGCGACCCCGACCCCGCCCGCTCGCTCGAGGTCATTGAAGCGCTCTGCGACGCCGGGGTGGACATCCTGGAACTGGGAGTGCCGTTTTCAGATCCTACGGCGGACGGCCCCGTCATTCAACGATCTTCCGGACGCGCCCTTGCCGCCGGCATGACCCTCGCCCGCGTTCTTGAGATGACCGAAAAGATCCGCCGCTTTTCCCAAGTTCCCATCGTGCTTTTCAGCTACTACAATCCGATCCTGGCCTACGGACTCGACCGGTTTTACCGGGACGCCGTCGCTTCCGGTGCGGATGGCGTGTTGGTGGTGGACCTGCCGCCCGAAGAATCGGACGAGATGACGTCGCGCTGGGAGGGAAACGCGCTGGATTCTATCCGACTGGTGGCGCCCACGACGCCCATGGAGCGCATGAAGCGCATCGCCGCGGACGCCTCCGGCTTCCTTTACCTGGTTTCCATGACGGGCGTGACGGGAAGCGGGGGACTCGACCTGGATGAAGTGTCGGAGGTGGCCGGGCGTCTCCGATCGGTTTCTCCACTTCCCATCTGCGTGGGGTTCGGCATCTCCACGCCGGAACAGACCGCCCGTGTGGCCGGAATGGCCGACGGGGTGGTGGTGGGAAGCGCCTTCGAACGAGTGATCGAAGACAACTTGGACGACCCGAATCTGGCGGGCAGGGTGGGTACCTTCGCGGGAGCGCTCAAGGAAGCCACCCGCCTTGGGGGATGAGCGGAGAGGTTTCCAAGGCGCAGCGTACCGATGTCTGGCGTCGCCTGTTGCTCACGCGGCGGGTCTCCGGCGCGTCCGACCCTCTCTTGAGAAGCTGTCTGATGATCCCCTTCTTCTTGTTCCCAAGCTCCACCATCCAGTCTTGTTCCCAAGCTCCAGCTTGGGAACACACCTGTGTAGAAGCTCCAGCTTCGGTTCCCACGAGGCCGTTCCCAAGCCGGAGCTTGGGAACGAGGGGAGAGCTGGAGCTTGGGAACGAGGGGAAAATCGGGGCGGTCGCCTTGACGGAACACCGGGCGGTCACCTAAGGGGTTCCGCTGCGATGGGAAAGGCCATCCGCCCATGCTTGGACCGGCATCCAGCGACGCAGGGCGTTCAGGAGCATGGCATCGAGGGTATCGAAAATCCGGCGGCTGAATCCTCCGTGGCTCATCCCTGAACCGAAAAGCCGTGCGCGGAGGGCGTCCACGGTGGGGTTGACACTCTGAAGTTTGGAAAGGTTCGCGTTTTGTCCCGCCGCCTTTTCTTCCAAGAGGAGTCGTTTCGCTTCCCGACAGAAATCGGCCACGTCTCGCTGGATCTGCGCCGCCGGTTTTCGCCAGGCGTCGACGGGCTGGTCCGAAAGGTCCGCGCTGCTTAGTTCGCGGCAAAGAAACCGAAGGGACACGGCAAGGGTTCCGTATTCCAAGCCGCGGAGGCCGCGCTGCCATTGGAGGAGCCAGGAGCGTCGCCAGCGCCAGAGGAGGTTTTCTTCGCCGAAGCGGATGAGTTCTTCGGCTTCGCGGTGAGCCGCTTCGAGCCGTTCCAGGGTTTCACGGCAAGGGCGGACGGTCTGGGGGAAGGCGTCCGGTTCGGCGGCGTATTGACGCGGGTCTTTCGAAGGGAGGTGCGCCGCCGCTTGTTCGTCGAGGTATTGGAGGAGGTTCCCGAAGAGGCGGTTTCCCCAAAGATCTCCGGGGGTTTCCAGGTGAGGATACGAAAGGACCAGGCGGCCTTTGCCGCGTTCGATCTCGATGACGGCCGGGTGCCCCAAAAGCCGCCGGGGATCCAGGTTGATCCCGTAGATCTTTTCCCACGCCGCCCAACGGGTTTCGGAATCGCGGCAGGCGTCGAGGGGAAGGTCCGCCACCCGGAAGTCGCGACCCGGTCGCTCGTAGACCGCGAGGGTGCGACAGGCCGCCGCCGATCGATTCCCGAACTGGGACGGCCACCAGATGGAAACCGGAAGCGATGCGGGCAGGTCCCGCCAGGCGGAATAGTCGGTTCGACCGCGGATGATGACTTCGCCGCTCGCGTTCGGGAGGCGTTCGGCGAGCGGCAATCGTTCCAAAGGCACCAGTCCCAGCGAGGGCGGGCTCGCCAGCGCCAGTCCCGCGCCGCCGCAAAAGCCCAGGTAGCTGCCTCCGCCGTCAACGAAACGCGCGACGGCCGCTCGGCCTTGCCGGCCCAAGGCCTTGACCTTGTGGGAGGCCCAGCCGCCGGGAACGATCAGCACGCGGAAGCCGTCGAGCGATCCCGAAGCGATTTCCTGGGCGCTCAATACCCGAAACGGCACATCAAGTGATTTCAGGGTTTCGACGCAGATCAAACCCCAGACCAGCGACTGGTCCCACAAAAGGCCTGCGGGAAAGGGGATGTGAGAACGGCTGTCCGGGCGGCCTTCCTCTGTCACGCGGTACCTTTGTCTTCGCCTTCCATCTGAATCAAGCCGGACTGCTTGAGGGCCGCGACCCCGCCCTGCAGGTTCGTCGCATCGTCACGGCCTGCTTTTCGAAGCTGCAGCAGGGCTTCATAGGATCGAACACCGGAATTGCACACCAGGATCAGCCGCTTGCCTTGCGGGACGGCCTCCAACCGCCGAGCCAGGGTTTCCTGAGGGATGTTGATCCAGCGGTCGCCGAAGCGTGAAACAAACGGGGCGGCGTTCTGCGGCCCCCGCACGTCCAGGCAGACCACGTCGTCGCAGGGTTCGGAAAGAAAGCATGCTTCGAATTCTTCCAAGTCCATGGTTCGGTTGAAACCGTCCAGGATGTTTTCCGCCGCGTTGGCCACGGCGTTCAAAATGTCCATGGCCGAAGCGTAGGGCGGCGAATAGGCCAGTTCCACATTGGACAGGTCTTCGATAATCGGTTTTTGAGGCAGCATGGCCGCCACGGTGTCGATTCGGGCGACCACCGCATCGCCGTTTTTCCCGATCCCCTGGATGCCGAGAATCCGGCGTGTTTTGCGGTCGAAGATCAAATCCAGGGTCATGAGGTCCTGGTTGGGGTAGAAATGGGCCCGATCGGCCTGAACCACCAGGGCGCGGCCCGCGTCGAAGCCTTCTTTCCGGGCGGCTCGCAACGTGAGTCCCGCAGCGGCCACCGCCATTTCGAAGATCTTCACCACAAAGCTTCCCACCGAGCCTTCGAAAACCGCCGATCCTCCCGCGATGTTGGTCCCGATGATCCGCCCTTGGCGGTTGGCCAACGACCCTTGAGGGAAATGGAACGGTTTTCCCGTGATCCGGTGGAGGATTTCGATGCAGTCGCCCCCCGCGTAGATGTCGGGATCCGACGTCTGGAGCTTTCCGTTCACCAGGATGCCGCCTCGAGGCGAAACCAAGAGTCCCGCGTCGGCGGCCAGCCGGGAATTGGGGCGGACGCCCACGGCGGTGATCACCAGGTCGGTTTCCAGGTTGCGTGCCGACGTCTTCACCCGGAGCGGGTGGTCTCCATCCGAGGTCGCGATTTCCTGGACGGTTTCGCCACAGTGAAGGCTGACGCCGTGTTCTTCCATGTGCTTACGGACCATGCGGGCGAGGTCGGGGTCCAAAACGCCCGGAAGCACCTGGTCGGCGATTTCCACCACCGTGGCTTCCACGCCCCAGAGGTCCGTCAGAGCTTCGGCCATTTCGCAGCCGATGGCGCCCGCTCCCACGATCACCGCCCGGTCCACGCCGCCCTGGGCGATTCGGTCTTTCACGGCCTTTGCGGCATGCAGGTTCGTCACCGCGGTGACTCCCGGGAGATCGGCTCCGGGAACCGGAAGCCGGTTGGGGACACTGCCGGTGGCGAGCACCAACGTGTCGTAAGCCAGGTCTTCTTCCTTTCCGGTATCCAGGTCCCGGAGTCGGACCGTTTTGGCTTTACGGTCGATGGAAACCGCTTCGGTTCGCGTGCGGACGTGGACGCCCTTGGCGTCCCGGAAAAACTCGGGTGTCCGAAGCATATGGAAACTGGTGCTCATGAGTTCCGACAGGTCGCTCACGTCGCCCGAAATGTAATAGGGAATGCCGCACCCGCCGTAAGAAATGAATTCGTCCCGGTCAACCATGACCACGTCCCAGTCCGGCCGGAGCCGCTTGATGCGGCAGGCGGCCTTGGGTCCGAGAGCCACGGCTCCGATGATCACCACTCGCTTGGTGTCCATGGCAGCGTTTCCTTTTCTGAACGTGCGCCGCGCAGACAACGCGCTCGGCGCCTCAGTCGTTTCCGAAGCCCCGAACGGTGCCGCAGTCGGGGCAGGTCCAGGTGATGCCGTTACAGGTCATCCCCCAAAAGTTTTCTTCCATGCAGTCCCAGCACATCATGAAGCCGCACGGACATGTCCAGCAGAAAGGCTGCGGCCGGCCGCAGGTGGCACAGACGTATCCACGCCTCCTTCGGCGCCGATGCCTCGAGGTTTCAGGCGTGCGCGATTCCCTCCCACCGTCCGTGCTCATGCGGGGATCCTCTTCTGCCTCCCGACGCTCAGGTCATGCAACGGGATCAGAATGTCCGCCATCTGCCGGACCTTCTGGGCGCTGTCGTAAGCGGCGAGGGCGTCCGTATGCACGCCGGGTGCGACCGCCGGACCGGTTTCCGGGAAATTCTTGGCATTACAACAGAATCCTGTGATGATCGCCCGCCCCGCTCTGGTGTTTACGGAAACGGACTGGCCTCCAGGCGTGTGCCCCGGGGTGAAAATCAGGTCGATACCGTCTCGCAGGGATACGTCCCCGTCGACGACTTCCACCTTCAATCCGTCCAGAAGATCCGGGTAGTAGCGGTGATCGATGGGGTGGGGGTTCTTGAAGAATTCGTATTCCTTTTCCTGAACCAAGATGGTCGCGTTGGGGCATTGATAGTCGTTTTCGCAGTGATCGTTGTGAAGGTGGGTGTGGATGATGAGGTCGATGTCTTCGGGCTTGAGGCCCACCGTCGCCAAGGCGTCTTCAAATTCCAGAATTTCCAGGCCGTTTTCCCGGGCCACCTCGTGGGGCACCATGAATTGCTCGAGGCCCGTGTCCACCAGGATCGTTTCATCGCCGCCTTCCAGGTAGAAGGCGTAGATCGGAATCCAGATGCGCTTGCCATAGTCTCGGAGGTAGGTCATGATGCCCTGGTCCGTCTCGTTGGCTCCGATGGTCAGCGGTCGAATGACGTATTCGCGCATGTCGTTTCCTCTCGCTCATGGGAACGGGTTGTCGATCCGGACGGGAATCTGAACGCATCTCGGTGCTAAAACATTCCAACGGTGATTTCAAGTCTCCCGAACCTCTCCCCTTGAAAAAGCTTGTGGGAGCCGGCTTGCCGGCGATGAGGGTCAACGGAACATTGCCGGTTTTACGGGTCGCGGGCACGCCCGCTCCCACCGATAACGGAACACCGGGCCGATCCCTGGGGGTTTGCTCATCGCAGCCAAGGCGCCGCTCCTACAGATGGTTTGCATCGCGGCCAAGGCTGCTCCTACAAGACTGCGGTTGCTTTCGGCGGCAGGCATCCTGACATTCCCCTCGAACTCGCGGTAGGTTTCAGCCGCCGCCTTGGCCCGCCTTCTTTCGTTCCAACAGCCAATCGATGATCTTGTTGGGGTCTGGAGGCGGAAGTTTTCTTTCGGTTTCGGCTGGGGATTCGAGGATTCTGGCTGGTTGCCTTGGCGCTCGGTCTTCCGATTTCATTTGGTGCCCGATACCCGCGTCTCCACCGCTCCATCCCAAGAAAGACGGGTTCGGCCAGGATTCGAAACGGGAACGGTTGGGGCCGTCCAGGCCGAGCACGGTTTTGGAAGTCGCGGGGTCTGCAGGTGGGGGCGATGCGGGAGGGGACTCCGCCGTTTCGAGGGTTTTGGGAAAGGTCTGTGGGGAGGACCGGCCGGCCTTCGCCGGGGGTATCGGCTTGATCAGCCTTGGAAGAGCGTCGTGAAGGCCGTCGCGCTGGTGTGACTCTGCCCCGGAATCAGGCACGCCCATGGCGTTCGGCTTAGCGGCGTCTTCTTGCGGCCCGATCCATTCAGCGAACCTTTCGCCGGCGAAACGTCTCCACGTCTGTCCATACGGTGACCAGAATATCACAGCGACCGCAAGGCTTGCCAAAAGGATGGCGCTTCCCGCCGCCCACCCGAAGCGGCGCTTCCTTTTGCCTTCCAGATCGGCGATCACTTCACGGACGATCTTTGCCGAGATCGCCTTCCTGCCGTAGCCGAAACCGGTCACCAGCGCGTTGTCGCAAAGGATGTTGATCTTTCTCGGGATGCCCTGGGCGTATTTCACCACGAGCCTCAGGGCGCTCTTGGAAAAGAGGGGTTCGTCCTTGGTCCGTCCGGCCAGCGACAGGCGGTGGGTGATGTAGTCGAGGCTTTCGGATGGTCTCAAGGGCTTCAGCGTGGTTCGGATGGCGATCCTCTGGCGAAGCTGTCGCAGTTCCCGCCGAGCCAGGATGGCTTCCAGTTCCGGTTGCCCGACGAGCGCGATCTGGATCAGCTTGTCCTTCGTGCTTTCCAGATTGGAAAGCATGCGGAGGTTCTCGAGTGTTTCCAGCGGCATGTTCTGGGCTTCGTCGATGATGAGCACCACGTTCCAGCCGGCGCGATACTCTTGGATCAGCACGGAATGGAGATGCTGGACCATTTCGAAGGGTTCAGTCGACGGTGGGCTGAGCCCCAGTTCCTGGTAAATGACCTTGAGGAGGCCGTGAAAGGAGACGTTGGCGTTGAACACGAGCACCGTCTTGATGCGTTCCGGATCGTAGCGCTGGAGAAATGTACGAACGATGGTGGTTTTCCCCAGCCCCACTTCGCCGGTGACGGCGATGAAGCCTTTTCGTTGCTCGATACCATAGATGATCGCAGCCAGCGCCTCTTTGTGGCTCGGGCCGAGAAAGAGGAAATCCGGGTCCGGGGTGATGTGGAAAGGTTCGCGGTTGAAACCGTAAAAATTCAGATACATGCGGCGGGGTTCTCCTGGAACTTACGGGGCTCCGAACCCAAAGGCCGACCGTCCCTCCCGGCTGAATCGGCCGACGGCGGAAACCAACGTCGCTCCGGTCAAAAGAACTCGTCGATGGCTTCGAGCACCGGGTTGCTGTCGGGCGGCGGTTCTGGTTCGAGCCGTTCCTTTCGCAGAAGGTGGTTCGTCACACAGTCGTATTGACGCCAGCCGGGGAGCGAGGCGTCGACGTTCACCGACCGCCACTTGGGATGGCCGTTGCGGCGGAGCCTTTCCAGATTGTCCACCACGATGCGGGCGAAGCGCCCGACCTTTTCACAATTGGCTCCCTGGTAGTTGTAGGTCACGAGCACGGCTTTAACGGCCACCGTCGCCACGGTTTCCTTCTGCCACGGATACGTGAAAGATGAAATTTCAGCTGAGGGATAAAATGAGGTGACCTTGGAATGCGCTATGGGCAGGAGCTTCAGCTCATCGGTTGTCTTGACGGCCTCGGTGAAAAGCGGGACGGGGGCTCCAGAGACATAAAACAAGGCGTCCAGTTCCCTCTTCTTGAGCCGAACCAGAGCTTCTTCGGGGCCGAGCGTAAGCGTCCGACGGGGCTTCACGCCCGTGAGTTCAAGTAGGAGCTTCGCCGTGAGATACGTGCCGCTTCCTTCTTCACCCACAGCCACATCCCGGCCTTCCAGGTCTTCCAATCCCGAGAGGTCGCTGCGGCTCAGCACGTGCACTTCTTCATCGTAGAGGGGGAACACAACCCTCAGATTTTCCGCCATCTTTCGGAGAGCGGGACGATTCTGAACGCGGGCGACGAAGGCGAGCACATCCGACTGGACCACGCCCAGTTGGGCCCAAGGCCTCTTGAATACCGCGTAAACGTTGTCGACGGCCCCTCGGCTCGGATAGACACTGAGCACCATCCCGTAGCGGAAAGCCTCTTTCTTCATGTCCAGGGCCATCCGGTAGCACGTGCCCTTTTCACTTCCCGTAACCATGCCCAATTCCGTTGCGGGCGCCCCGGTCGCGAAAAACAGGACAAAGGCAAGTTCCAAGACACCGGCGGCAAGAAACGGTCGCATTCGGATCACTTATCCTTGGCTGAAGGGGATCTGCCGAGGTCGCATCGGACGCGTTTCCCGAAAATTCGGCCTGTGGTTCTATGTATCATCAGGGGTCGGCGGACGCAATGTCGGTGAGTGGGAGGACGCCATCGAAAGGGTCGGCTTCCGCCTCGTGGGATCGACTTGCGGGAGTCACGGCGCCGGGATCATTCGTCGCGCCGAAGGAGCGGTTTCCCGGCGATCCTTCGGTGCGTCGCCCTGCCCGCTGCGCCGTGCAGCCGTATCATGGCAAAAACACTTGCTGACCCTGTGTGAGGCGGCTAGAATACTGAAAATGCTTGCAAAGGAGGGCATCTTGACGCTCGCTGTCCCCCGCCGCCCCACCCGCCGCATTCGTCTGGGCACCGTCGCCATCGGGGGGGGCGCTCCCGTCGTGGTCCAATCCATGACCAACACCGACACCCGCGACTGGCGGGCCACCGTGGCCCAGATCCGACGCCTCGAGGCCGCCGGGTGTGAACTGGTACGGGTGGCCGTTCCGGACGGTGAGGCCGTGGCGGCGCTGCCACTCATTCGTAAGCACATCGCCATTCCCCTCATCGCCGACATCCACTTCGATCATCGGCTGGCCCTCGGAGCGCTCGAGGCCGGCGTGGACGGGCTGCGGATCAACCCGGGAAACATCGGCGGTGCGGACCGGGTGAAAAAGGTGGCGCGGCTTGCCCTGGAGCGCCGGGTGCCCATTCGGATCGGCGTCAACAGCGGGTCTCTGGAACGGGATCTCCTCGAACGCTACGGCCGGCCGGCGCCGGAAGCCCTGGTGGAGAGCGCGCTCCGCCACGCGCGGCTTCTTGAAGACCACGGCTTCGGCCTCATCAAAATTTCCATCAAGTCGTCGGATGTCCTGACCACGGTAGCCGCCTATCGGCTCCTGGCCTCACGAACCGATTATCCCCTGCACTTGGGGGTCACCGAAGCGGGAACGGCGGTTCAAGGCGCCGTAAAGTCGGCGCTCGGGATCGGCATCCTGCTTGCCGAAGGAATCGGAGACACGCTTCGGGTTTCCATCACCGGCGACCCCGTGGACGAAATGCCCATCGCCTGGGGGATCCTTCGAGCGCTCCGGCTACGCGAGCGCGGTGTGGAACTGGTGAGCTGCCCCACCTGCGGTCGGACGGAAATGGATCTCATCGGACTCGCCGAAAAGGCCGAACGGCTGTTTCGAACCGTGCGGACGCCGATCAAGGTCGCCGTCATGGGATGCGTGGTGAACGGGCCCGGGGAGGCGCGCGAAGCCGATGTGGGCATTGCGGGAGGCCGCGGGACGGGGATCCTTTTCAAGAAAGGGCGCAAGATCGAAAAGCTTCCGGAAAAAGAGCTGCTTTCCCGGCTGGTCAGGGAAGTGGAAGCCATGACGGGGGAGGCCGTGGATCCGGAAGCGGGCTGAACAGCGGGGAAACGATCCCAGTGACCGAATTTTTCCAGATTGAAGACGCATTGCTGGCCTACCACCCCGATGCGGACGTCCGATTGCTGGAAAAGGCCTATGTTTTCAGTGCTTTCGTCCATCGGGGGCGGTCGCGCGTTCCCGGTGAACCTTACCTGGAACATCCCTTGGAAGTGGCGTCTATCCTGACGCGGCTTCACCTGGACGACCGCAGCGTGGCCTCCGGGCTGCTCCACGACACCCTGGAAGAAGGACTCACGTCCCCGGAAGAACTGGAGAAGGCTTTCGGGCCCACGGTGACCCGGATCATCGAGGGGCTCACCCGGGTCAACCAGTTCCACTTCGGAAACGACAAGGAAAAGGCGCAGGCCGAAACGCTTCGGAAGATGATCCTGGCCATGACCACCGACCTCAGGATCATCCTCATCACGCTCGCCGATCGGCTCCACGATCTGCGCGTCGCGGACCGTTTTCCGCCGGACGACCGCCGGCGCATGGCTCAGGAAGCCATCGACATCTTCGCTCCGCTGGCGGGTCGCCTGGGAATCGAGTGGATCAAGCTGCAGCTGGAAGACCTGGCGTTCCGCTGGCTGGAACCCGAAGCGTACGAGGCTATTTCCCAGGGACTGGCTCAAACCCGGGAAGAACAACGCAGCTACGTGGAGGAGGTCCGGCAGATCCTTACGCAAAAACTGAGCGAGCAGGGGCTGGGGGGCCGCATCATCGGCCGTTCCAAGCACCTTTACAGCATCTACCTCAAGATGATGAAGCAGAACCTGGACCTGGACCGCATCTACGACCTCATCGCCTTCCGCATCATCGTGGATTCCGTCCCGGACTGCTACGAAGCCCTGGGGATCGTCCATGCTTCCTGGGAACCCGTACCGGGCCGTTACAAGGACTACATTGCGAGGCCCAAGCCCAACATGTACCAGTCGCTCCACACCACGGTGATCGGCCCGCTGGGCGAACGCATGGAGATCCAGATCCGCACCGAAGAAATGGACCGCATCGCCCGGGAAGGGATCGCCGCCCACTGGCTCTACAAGGAAGGGCGACCCCTCCAAGGGGTCAGCCAGGAAGAAACCCAGCGTTTTTCCTGGCTCCGGCAGCTGCTCGAACCCGAACGCGGCTGGCAGGACCCGAAAACCTTTTTCGACAGCCTCCAGGTGGAACTCTATCCGGACGAAGTCTATGTCTTTTCACCGGAAGGCGACGTGAAGGTGCTGCCCCGGGGAGCCACCCCCGTGGATTTCGCCTACCACATCCACACGGAAGTGGGTCACCGTTGCGTGGGCGCGCGGGTCAACGGAAAGATCGTGCCGCTGCGCTACGAACTCCAAAACGGCGACACGGTGGAAATCCTCACCGCCAGCAAGCACCGCCCCAGCAAGGACTGGTTGAGCTTCGTCAAGACCAGCAAGGCGAAGGGCCGCATCCGCCATTGGATAAAGACCGAGGAACGGGACCGGTCCATCGCCATGGGCCGTGAGATCTGTGAGCGTGAATTCCGGAAGCGCGGGCTGAATTTCAATCACTACATCAATTCCCAGGAACTGCTGGACGTGGCCAGAGGGCTTTCGCTCAAGAGCGTGGAAGACCTGCTGGCGAGCATCGGCTACCGTAAGATTTCCCCCGTCCAGGTGATCGGGCGGCTCCCCATGGCCCAGGAAGATGAAGAACCTTCCAGGGAGGAAGCCTTCCTCGAAAAGATACCGGAAAGAAAGCGCGCCGCCCGGGGCGAGGAGGGCGTGCGCGTCCAGGGCGTCGACGACGTCATGATCCGGGTCGCCCGCTGCTGCAACCCGCTTCCCGGGGAGCCTATCGTGGGCTACATCACCCGCGGGCGGGGCATCACGGTGCACCGAAAGGGTTGCAAGAACGTGAGCAAGGGCGACCTGGAGCGCCGGATCGACGTGCAGTGGGATTCCGGGGAGTCGCAAAGCCACCCGGTGGATATCGTGGTGACCTATGACGGCGACCGGACCGGCGTGGGCGTCCTGAGCGCCCTCTTGGGACAGCTGGACGTGGGGGTCGTGGACGTGAAGATCGGAGGCGCCGGAAATGGACTCAGCCGCTTCCAGATGCGGATCGAAGTGCGGGATACCGAACATCTGAGCCGGGTGATCACGGCTCTGAGGAACGAAAAACACGTCTACCGTGTCCAGCGGATCGCTGAATGAAGCCTTTCCCCGTCCCTCTCTTCCTCAAGGGAGAGGGTCGGGGTGAGGGTAACATCGGTCAAGAATCAAGGTGATCGGTACCCCTCCCCCGGGCTTCAAACACGTTCCCCGGCCGGCCCCTCAGGCGGGCTTGACCACGACTCCCGTCCGGATGCACCGAGTGCACACGCGGACGCGGCGCACCGCCCCGTCGGAACCCACGTGGCGGACGCGCTGCAGGTTGGGATACCAGGTTTTCTTGGTCTTGTTGTTGGCGTGGCTCACGTTGTGGCCCACATGAGGCGTCTTCCCACAAAAGTCGCATTTCCGGCTCATCGCTTCCATCCTTTCCCGCAGGATCTACTATTGCCTCACCGCCCGGTGGACGGATTCATGCGCAAGCGCTCCCTCGTCCGATCGACGGACCGCTTTGTCTAACACAGATCCCTTTGCTGAGCAAGACGTTTTGAACCATGGTTTTCTCCAGCCACGTCTTCATCGTCTCGGCGCCGATGGCAGCCGCTCTTGACGGTTCTTTCTTCAAAGCGGAACATCGAAACAGCGCTGCAAGCGGTGTGCAGCCCCCCCGGCACGGCAGGAGGAGGGCCGCCGTGACGGGGCAGACCGGGTGGCTTCCGGTGCGGATGGCGGTAGAGTCGGCGAGGGCGGTGGAAAGCGGTGTGGATCCAGCCCGCACGCGTCAGGAGGATCATGCGGGTACGGGGACGTCTTTCAGGAGCGATAGAACGATCTCCCTCCTGTCGGCCCGCTCATATTCTTCCCGGAAAAGCACTCGGTGAGGGATCACGTAGCGGCTCATTTCCCTGACGTCTTCCGGGATCACATGGTCGCGGTTGGCAAGGAACGCGTGGGCGCGGGACGTGTGTAGCAGGGCCAGCGCCCCCCGGGTGGAAAGCCCCGCGGCCAGGTACGCGCTCTTTCGCGTCGCTTCGATCACGTTCAAAAGGTAGTCGAGGACCTTTTCGGAAACCTGCACGCCGTTCCGGATGGTTTCCTGGATGAGCAGAACGTCGTCTTCGTCCATGGCCGGATTCAGGCTGTAGAGTTGCTTCCGTTTGCTGCCGCCTCGAAGGATTTCCCGCTCCGCTTCCCTCGGGGGATAGCCGATGCGGATTCTCATCATGAACCGATCCAGCTGGGATTCCGGCAGGGGGAAGGTCCCGAACTGCTCGGCCGGGTTTTGCGTTGCGATCACGAAAAAGGGTCTGGGGAGATCGATGGTTTTCCCTTCGATGGTCACCTGCTTTTCGCCCATGGCTTCAAGCAGGGCGCTTTGGGTCTTGGGGGTCGCGCGGTTGATTTCATCGACCAGGACGATGTGGTTGAAGATGGGTCCCGGATGGAATTCGGAGAGGCCGGTGGCGCGATGGTAACTGGTGAGGCCGGTGATGTCGGCGGGCAGGAGGTCGCTGGTGCATTGGATTCGACTGAAAGTGAGTCCCAAGATCTTGGCGATGGCGATGGCGAGGGTGGTCTTTCCCATGCCGGGGAGGTCTTCGACCAGGAGATGGCCGCGGGAGAACAGGCAGATCAGGGCGAGCCGAAGGCTACGTTCCTTCCCGTGAAGGTAGTGGGAAAGAACGGAAAGGGCGTTTTCGATCTTTCGGTGCTGGTTTTCCATAAGCGGTCGCCGGCCCGGTGAGCGGTAGGATCAGGGTCCGGCGGGACACGACCGCTTCGGGCACACGCCGGTGAGTCCGATCAGGCCATCCGGATCGGTGGAGCCCCCGGCTCCCTGGCGACGATTTCTCCAATCGCGTAGGACGGATAACCCATGCCGGTGAGCCTTCCCGCCACCTCTTCCGAGTGTTCTTCCTTGACCACCAAGACGTATCCGATGCCGCAGTTGAAGACGTGAAACATTTCTTCTTCGGAGATGTTCCCCTTTTCCTGGAGAAACCGGAAAATGGGCGGAACCGGCCAGGAATCGCGCCGGATGACGGCCTGGCAGGTTTGCGGCAGAATCCGTGGGATGTTGTCGGAAAAGCCTCCCCCGGTGATGTGGGCCATGCCGGCGATATCGAACTGCCTGAGGATCTTCAGTACCGGTTCCACATAGATGCGGGTGGGTTCCAGCAGTTCTTCGCCGACCGTACGGGCGCATTCTGGAAGGAACGTGTCGGGGGGCAGCTTCAGCTCATCCATCACCACGCGGCGCACCAGGCTGTAACCGTTGGCATGAAGGCCGCTCGAGGCGATCCCCACGATCCGGTTTCCCACATGGATGGTGGATCCGTCGATGATGTTGGGGTTGTCCACGATACCGACGGCGAAGCCGGCGAGGTCGTATTCGTCTTCGCCGTAAAAGCCGGGCATTTCCGCCGTTTCGCCTCCAATGAGCGAGCAGTTGGCTTCCTTGCAGCCCGCGACGATGCCTCGAATGATCGCTTCCACCCGGTCCAGGTCCATCTTCCCCACCGCCAGGTAGTCGAGGAAAAAGAGCGGGCGGGCGCCTTGGACGACGATGTCGTTCACGCACATGGCTACCAGGTCGATCCCCACGGTGTCGTGTTTTCCCGTCCAGAAGGCGATCTTGAGTTTGGTGCCGACGCCGTCGGTGGAAGCCACCAGGACGGGATTCTTGAGCCCCGAACAGTCAAAGGAATAAAGGCCTCCGAATCCTCCGATATCGGTGATGACGGCACCATGGAAGGTGCTCCGGACCAGCGGCTGTATGCGCTTGACCAGTTTGTTGGCCTTGTCCAGATCGACGCCTGATTCCTGGTAGCGGGAATGGTGGGACATGAAGGTCGCTTCCTCTCGATCGGTAGTGACGGTTCAGAACCCTCGGGTGTTCGCGGCCCGGCCCTAAGGAAGGGCGTCCGGGGTGTTCCTGTTCAGGCATCGATGGCGATGTGGGGCGACGTTCCGCGGTCGACCCGCCGAATTGGCGCATTCTATGCGGAAAAAACAGCTGCTGTCAATGTGGGCGAAGGGGTTTCCCCGCTCCCCCGTTCATCCACCTCCTGGCGGCCGCGGCCAGAATGGATTCCGCGCGCCTGATGTCCAGCCGGTATTTTTCCGGGATGAAGCCCAGGTCCACCACGTGGCAGGCGCAGCGGCCGCCTTCCAGCCGGGCGAGAAAGGGACACGTTTCCACCAGTTCGGCGGAAGCGCCCGCAAGCAGCACCGCCACTCGGTGGAGCAGGGCCTTGGATCCCTTGATCTTGGCGCCCTGAAGCGTGTAGTTGTTGGCGAAAAGCCGGATTTCCTGAAAGACGGTTTCCAGGGTGGATGTGTCCGCAGGCGTGAGGATGCCTTCACGGGTGAGAAAGAAATAGGGGGCGCTCACCGTGAGCCGGAGCGGGCCGGCGGACGGACGGTGGAGCGAGGTCCCGGCCCGCAGAGCCGCTTCCGAAAAGGAGTCGGTTTTGGGATTAAAGGGCAGGACTTGGAGGGGGGTCGCCGAATCCTGCAGCCGCCGCCGCAGCGTTTCCACGGCGGCGGGCCAGGCGAGGATCAGGGACCGGGCTTCGCGGCCTCGGAGCACGGCGGCTGTTTCCGCGTCCACTTCCTCGGCGGTTTTGACGCAAAGGATGACGAAGGACGGGGCTTGTCCGGCCGCTTTTTCCAGGTAGGCGGCGAGACGACGGCCGTGAGGCACGAAAAGCTCTTCCAGCGGTTGCAGTTCTTCCTCGTAGATGAAGGCCACATCCGCCGCCTGGGTGATGTGGTCGACGGCCACCACTTGGAGTTCATGCCGCTCAACGTCCAGCGGCGGATGGTCGCCCCGCCATTCTTCGTAGGTCAGGACCTGGAGTTCCTTTTTCAGTGCGTCGGGGAGTCGTTCGATCCCTTCGTTTCCCAGCAGATTGTCCTTGGGGATGATGAGGGTCCGACACCCGGCGTCGGCGGCGGTTTCCAGCTTCACGTCCAGCCCGCCGATCCGGGTGATGCGCCCCTGGGTGTCGATTTCTCCGGTCATGGCCACGTCGCGCCGTATTTTCCGCCCGGTAAGCAGCGACGCCAGGGCGAGAGCGATGGCGCCTCCCGCCGAAGGGCCGTCTTTCGGGGTGGACGCCCCCATGAAGTGGAGGTGAGTGGGGACGCCGATCCGGTTGACGTCGATCCCCAGTTCGGCGGCGCAGTGAAGGATGCCCGTCGTGGCCACCCGCCGGCTTTCGTCCATCACCTTTTCGATGTTTCCCGTGGCGTGCACCATGCTCATGTACGCTTCCGGGTGGAAGGCTTCTGCGGTTTCGAACCGTACTTGGGTGGCCTGGACGGGGATGAGGTTTCCGACGCCCCGTTCCACGTTCACGCCGATGGCCATGGCTTCCCCCACCCGGTCTTCTTCGTTGATCTTCCAGGGCCGGCGCGGCGTGTCCAGTGTGCGTTTGATCTTTTCCCGCGTGACGACCACCGGGACCGGGCCGCCGGAGAGGACATCCTTTCTGAGGATCCGGAGAAAAAGGGTTCGGAGGATCCGTTCCAGCTCCCTCACCCCCGCTTCGTAGGTGTAGGTGCGGACCAGGTAGCGAAGCAGTTCGGTTTCCTCTTCGGGGTCGAGTACGATGAGGGATTCGCCGATTTCGTACTGCCTCCGAACGCGTCCGACCAGATGCTCCCGTGCGATGGCCACCTTTTCTTCCACGCTGTACCGGTCCAGATGCACCACTTCGCAACGGTTGACCACCGGGGGCGGCACCGTTTCCAGCGTGTTGGCCGTGAGGACGAAATGACAGTTGGAAAGGTCGATGTCCACGGTGCTCTGGGTGTACTTGTCGTGGAACAGGTGGTTCTGTTCGGGGTCCAGGATTTCGAGGAGCGTCGCGATGGCGAACGCTTCGGTCTTGTCGGCTTCGTCCATGATGAACATGCCGTTGGTCACGCCCATCTTGATGAGGCCCTGGACGATGGCGCCGGGCTTGGATCCTTCGTAGGTGAAGCCATGTCCCCTGAGGTCCGATTCGTCCCGCATGCCGCCCAGCGACAACTTGTGCCAGGGGATCTCGAGGTTCGCGGCGATGGAGATGGCGAGTGACGTCTTTCCCACGCCCGGAGGGCCCACGAAAAGAAACGAGCTTCCCGTCCGCTGCCAGCCGCCGGCGTCTTCGGGCCGAAACCGCCGGTAGCGCCAGATGAGGTTGGTGAAAAAGTCGCAGAGCATTTCCTTGGGGCGTTGAAGCCCGTAATGGGTTCGGTTCAGGCATCGTTCGAAGTCTTCCGGCGTCACGGTGATGGGCTGAATCCGTTTCCAGGGGATGGCGAGCAGCGTCTCGATCAGTTCACTGTACTTGGCGCCGCTGTGGCCGACGGCGTTCAGCTTGTTCTTCTCGATGAGCTCGATCACCTGAGGGGGGAACCGCGGGTCGTTGCGGGCATCTTCGATCCGGTCCTTGAGGCTTCGGGTGGGCGGCGGCGTGAGCTTCGCTTCCGCGACTTCGCCCGCGGGTTTTCGAAAAAGGACCGGCGAAGTGCCTTCAAGCCGGTTGATGAACCGTTGAACGCCGTCCCGGAATTTCCTGAACACGTCGCCCTTGTCCTTGGTTTCCACGGTGGATTCCGGGAGTTCCAACTCCTGAAAAAGATAGGCGAGTCCCCAGCGTTCCTTGTACGCTTCGAAGATCTCCCGACTCCCCTCGGGGTCTCTTTCCATTTCCAAGGCAAACAGGCGCAAGAGTTTTTCCAGAAAGGCGCTCCGGCGGATGAGCGGATGGGCCGTATCACGGCTTCTACGGCAGCATTCGCCGAGAACTCTGGTTTTGAGGTCCCTGTCGAAGTGAGGGAAGGCGGTGGTGAGGACTTCGCCGGGAAACCCGGCGGCGATGCCCACACCTTGGTCGTAGATCCGGCTGATCGGTTCTTCCGTGGGGAGATCCTGCTCCGCGAAATCGAAAAGGGTGAGAAACGGTTCCCCCTGGAGTCCGTTCATTTCATCGCTCAGGACCCGGCGCAGGTCCTGGTAATAGGTCGGGTGCTCCTGCCGCCGGACCAGGGCGAAGGCGAGGTCCCCCCGGATGGCGTTCCGTTCGGAAAGTTCCGGGTAGAGGGCGTGTTCCAGTTCGTGGCGAAGGAAAAACTCGGCGAACGCCAGCATTTTCCGTTCTTCGGTCGTGCCTTCGCCGAGCCGCGATTCGGGATCGCTCGGAAGGACGAAAGCCAGGTAGTCGAAGATGCGTTCGTGAACGTGGATCGTCCAGCTGTCCGCTCCGCCTGTGAGGAAGCTGACCGCCCGTACCCGGCTGCCTTCGTCTTCGAAGCGCCGGATGTCGAGTTTTTCGGCGACCCGGCCGGCGGTTCGAGGGTCCGTTCCCCGGTGTGTCTTGAAGTAGGGAAGGAGGCGACGGGTCACGAGTCCTTGGAGTATCCGCCGCACGCGCTCCACCCCCTCCTCGTCGGGAAGCGGAAGGCTGTTCAAAATGTGGGGGTCGAAGGTCATGGGAAACATGTCCGAGACTCCGTCAGCAGCCACGCGGCCGAGGGGGTGCGATGCCGCCACCTGGAGGGTCAAGGGGATCCCCGGTGGGTTTCCCGAGACGCGCGGCGATGGCCCGGGCGGCCAGGATGCCGCTGGCCGACGCCTGAAGCAGCCCGCGGGTGATGCCGGCGCCGTCTCCGATGGCGAACAGATTTGCCACCCGGGTTTCCATGTCCCGAGAAACGTGGATGCGGTTCGAATAGAATTTGACTTCCACGCCGTAAAGAAGGGTATGGCGGGAGGCGACCCCGGGGGCCAGCTTGTCCAGGGCCTGAAGCATTTCGATGATGCTCACCAGGTGGCGGTAGGGAAAGACGAAGCTCAAGTCCCCGGGGGTGGCGTCTTGAAGGGTGGGGCGCGTGAGGCACCGCAGGGTCCGTTCCCGCGTGCTTCGCCGCCCGGCCAGCAGGTCCCCCAGCCGCTGTACGATGGCGCCTTTTCCCAGCAGGTTTGCCAGACGGGCGATGTAGAGCCCGTAGGCGATGGGGTCGTCGAAGGGTTCCGTAAACGCGCTGCTCACCAGGATGGCGAAATTGGTGTTCTCGGTCCGGCTCTCCGCGAAGCTGTGGCCGTTCACGGTGACGATATCGTCGACCGTTTCGATCACCACTTCGCCGAAAGGGTTCATGCAGAACGTTCGAACCTTGTCATCGAAGGTCCTGGAGTAATGGACGAGCTTGGCTTCGTAAGCGGTGTCGGTGATTTCCCTCAGAACGGGTGCCGGCAGTTCCACGCGGACGCCCAGATCCACGGGGCTCGCCATGGTTTTGAGTCCCAGGGCTGCGGCTTGCTTTTTCATCCAGCCCGCCCCCGAGCGGCCCGGAGCCGCCACCACGAAGCGACTCGACACGGTATCGCCGTCGGCCAGGCGAACCCCCCGGGCCTTTCCTTCTTCGGCCAGGATGCCGCTCACCCGGCACCCGTGGCGGACGTCGACCCGGCCTTCCAGGGAACGTCTCAGGCCATGGAGAACCACCCGGCAGTTTTCCGTTCCGATGTGGCGAATGCGCATGGGGATGAGCAGGAGGTCGGCTAGGCGGGCTCGAGCGGCGAGTTCTTCGGTTTTTGGCGACGAGTCTCCGAAGATGCGATCGGGCGCGCCGTGTTCCACGTAAACCCGATCGGCGGCTTCCAGGAGTTGCTGGAGGGATCGGCAGTCCATGAATTCGTTCAGAAACCCGCCGACTTCCGGCGAGATGGTGAGTTTGCCGTCGCTGTAGGCGCCCGCGCCTCCCCAGCCGCAAAGGACGTCCCGGCTGCGGGCACGATCCCTTTGAGCCAGTTCTTTTCCTTGTTCCAGGAGGAGGACCGGGCCCACGCCGCATCGGGAGAGCGTGAGCGCGGTGAAAATGCCGGCCGGACCCGCGCCGATGACGATGACCTCATAGTCCATCCGTACCCTCTCCCCTCAACCTTCTCGGTTCCGCTTTTCGTCGTCCAGGTACCATTCCAGCGGATCGAGGATCGCGTAGCCCTTTTCCTTGAAGCGGCGCTTCAAGGGGCCGACGTTGATGCTGAACACGTACGGAAAGACGGCGCGTTTTCCGGGTTCCCAATGCCGCGCCACCAGCACGCTTCCGATGGAAATCCGCTCTTCGTAGATCGTGTCCACGATCTGCTTCATCTGGCCGATCTTGTCTTCCACCACGATGCAAAGGAGGGTGCCGGGTTCTCCGATGCCGAGGACGCTGACAAACGACCGCAGCAGGTCCTTCACGGTGACGATGCCGACAAGCTTCTTGGCTCCATCCACCACGGGGAGGCAGCCGATGTCGTGCTTCAAGATAAGGAGCAGGGCGTCCTGGACGGTGTCCCGCACGGAAAGGACGATCACGTCCTGGGTCATCACGTCTTCCACGCGGAAACGGTCCAGCTTGGCTCGTTCCTCGGGGCTCCCGGTCTGGTAGTAGAGGCTCGACGGCATGGCCGTCCGCAGGTCCCGGTCGGTGATGACCCCGACCACGTGGTCTTCAGGGTCCACCACGGGAACGTGCTGGATGCGGTTGGCCTTCATGAATTCTCGGGCGTCGATGAGGCTGACGCCGGGTTCCAGGGTGAGAACCTTTCGCGTCATGGATTTGCTGACAAACATGTGTGCTCCTGTTCGCTGAGTGGCCGTCCATGAGGAATGTCGAAACGCGCGCCGGTCGAGAAGGAGGGGGAACCGGCGGTTTCAATCTTCCAGCAGCACGGACACGTGGTTCCGTGCCAGTTCGGGCAGGTGCTGGAGGCAGTAGCCGCCTTCCAGGATCGAAATCAGGTGGCCCGTGCAGAGCCGGTCCGCGAGCCTCTTGATGATCCGCATGATCTGCGTGAACGCTTCGGTGGAAAGCTTGAGATCGGCCATGTCGTCATCGGCATGAGCGTCGAACCCGGTGGAAACGAGGATCACCTGGGGGAGGAACGCGTCAAAAAGCCTGGAAATCTCCGGCTTCATGAGTTCCAGGTACTCGGCGTCGCTGACCCCGGGAATGACGGGCCGGTTCCGGGTGGCACCCCTTCCCGACCCCTTGCCGATGTCGAATTCGCGCCCGGTTCCCGGAAAGGAAAAACTGGGATGCTCGTGAATGCTGTAAAAGAAGACCGTGGGGTCGTCTTCGAAGATGAGTTGCGTGCCGTTTCCGTGATGGACGTCGAAGTCGATGATCCCCACCTTTTCGAGGCCCCAGCGTTCCTGGATGTAGCGGGTGGCAACGGCGATGTTGTTGAAGTAGCAAAAGCCCATGGCCCGAGTCGGTTCCGCATGGTGGCCGGGAGGGCGCACCGCGCAGAAGGCGTTGTCCAGGTCCCCGCGCATCACCCGGTCCACCGTTTCCAGGATGCCGCCCACCGCCAGCAGGGCCACGTGGAAGGTCTCCGGGCACATCTGGTTGTCGGGTGAGTCGAACTCCCGGAGGCCCTTCAGGCAGGCTTCCTGGAAGCGGTCGATGTACTCGCGCGGGTGCACCCGCTCGATCCATCGCTGGTCGGGTACGCTTGCGGTGATTCGGTGCACCTTTTCGAGCAGGCCGCCGGCGGCGATGCCCTGGTAGACGGCCTTCAGTCGCTCAGGGGATTCAGGATGGCAAGGCCCCGTGCGGTGGAGCAGGTATCTGTCGTCGTAGAGGAAGCCGGTGCGTCTCATGGATTCGTCCCGTAGGGGGGTGTGGCCGGGCGGTGGCGTCTCGCGGGTCGCTTCGGGTCCCGCCGAAGCATCCTCAGCGCCGGGGCTGAAGGAAGTTGGCCCGGACCCAGCTCCAGTTCAGCATCACGTGGATGGCGGCTGCAATGAGGAGCGCCACGCCTCCGCCGATGTGCAGTCCTTCGAAGAATTCCAGGTCGAAGGTGCTGTAGAGCAGCCCGGTGAGCGGCTGGTTGAGCAGGAGGACCGCCAGGACGGGGTTCAACACTTTGAGCATCACCGTCTTGTTCATCGCCTTTTTCTCCTGAAAGCCGTTGGATTTGACCTATTCCGCCTTGCTCACCACCGTTACGTCCGCCTCCGTCTCTTCCCGGTACGGCCCGGAAAGGTGCAGACTGTAGCGGCTGAGGAGCCAGATTTCGGGAAGGATTTCCGAAATGAGTTCCCCTCGGTCGAAAATCCGAACCACGGAACTCTCCGAGACCACCACCGCCACGGCCTGTGTCCGCCGGGTGATGGAAGCGGCCGCCATGTGGCGGCTTCCGAGACCCAGGGGGATCTGGATGTCTTCCGCCGAGGCGTTGAGGTACCGGCACGCCGAAATCACGATGCCTTGACCGGAAACGACGAAGGCTCCGTCCAGTTGAGCCAGTTCCTTGACCGTCTCCCGCATGTCGTGGTTTTCGATGGACTTCAGGGGATCCGGGTGCCCCAGGAGTGGGTCCAGGATGAGGCTCTTGGACTTCCGCAGGACGCTTTCGGAATCTCCCACGACGAAGAGTGTGCCGATGCGGCGGCCTTCCCGTCCTTCCCGGGCGATTTCGACGGCCAGGGAAATCACCGCTTCCAGCACGTGAGGTTCCAGGTCGCGCCGGGTGCCGCAGACCCTGCGGCAAACCGCTTCGAAGATGGAACAGGGCGGACTGCTGCGCCGGCCGGAACGTGTCGTCGAAGTGAATGCCATCATGCCACAAACTCCAGAGGCTCGGGGCCAGGGGTGGAAAGAATGCCTGCCGCATCTATACCAAGGCGCGGCTCCGATTTGAAGCCCCTCGTCGGGGCGGTCACGGGACACGCTGAACACCGTGAGTCCGGTTGCGCCGGCGGGAGCCCCGCCTCTCAATAAAACGTTTCCGTGTAAACCCGGGACCCCGGAAAACGATCGTCCACCAGGCGTGTCGCGTCACGGATCATGTCGGAACGGCCGCAGAGATAGAAGTCGTAGTCTCCCGGATCCAGTCGGGATTCGAGGTAGTCCGTGACCCTTCCCCGGTGGACGGCCGGATCCTCCACCCGGGACCCTTTGCCCGAGAGGCAGCCGACGTACACGCGCGCGGCGGGTTCGAGAAGGCTGCGATAGCCAAGGTCTTCCCGCGTACGAACGCCGTGGAGCAGGATGAAGCCCCGGATGCCGGAACGGACCATGGAGACGAACGGGGCGATTCCCGTTCCCGTCGCCACAAACACGGCACGCCGGGGCGACGGGAGGAAGACGAAGTAGCCGTGCGGCCCGGAAAAATCGAGAAGCGTCCCGGGCGCCGCATCCGCCAGAAACGCAGACATCCGCCCACCCGGAACGTTTCGGATGCAGAGTTCCAACACGGGGTCGGCGGGGGATGAAGCCAGGGAATAATCCCGGTCCAGTTCGTCGCGGTGAAGCCTGATGCGCTGGCCCGGCTTGAAGGAAAAAGTCGGGGGGCGGGACAGCCGGAGTTCGAACACCCGTTGCGAAAGCCGGCGGCGGCGCAGCAGTTCGGCACGGTGAAGGGGCCGATCGATCCGCGAGCTCGGGGGCATCACGGCTTCCACGGCACGTCCGGCACGCTTTCCAGGCGGTTGCAGGTGCGGGCCAGGACGAAGAGGTAGTCGGAAAGACGGTTCAGGTAGCTCAACGTCTTTTCAAGCGGGTCGGAGGATTCGGCGGTGGGTTCCGCAAGCCCCACCACGCGCCGTTCGGCTCGGCGGCAGACGGCGCGGGCCATGTGGATCCAGGCGGCTTCAAGACACCCGCCGGGCAGGATGAAGCCTCTGAGCGCCGTGAGTTCACTTTCCATGCGCCGGATGGCGGATTCGAGGGCTTCCCGGGGAGCGTCGGAAAGCGGCGGAAGCAGGTCCTCGGCCGAGGAACCGGGGATCACGGCGATCCAGGCTCCCAGGCGAAAAAGCTCAGACTGGACGCTTTGGAGTTCCGCGGCGAGTGCCGGGTGTCGACTTTCCAGCAGGGCCGCCGCCACGCCCAGGGCGCTCGACAGTTCGTCCACGTCCCCAACGGCCTCGATCCGCCGATCGTCCTTTCGGACCCGTTCCCCGCTGAAGAGACTCGTCTTTCCCCGATCCCCCGTCCCCGTCGTAACGCCCATGGTTTCATGCCTTTCAGCGATCCACCGCACGTCATCAGCCAACAGCGGCCCGCCGGTCAGCGATCCGCGGTCTGTCGTCGCCGACGGGCGGAGAGCCCACATTCCTCTGAAAAACCCTCTCTCCCCCAAATCCTTGACAGCACGGACGGCCTGGACGCTCACGGCGCAACCGTGGGATATTTGGGGAAATGTGGGGACTTATGGGGAGACCCGGTAGCCGTTTCTTCCCCCCCATTTCGCTCTTTGCCCGTTTGCATGAACGGCTAAGGTGTAGAAGGAGAATCCTAAGGTCACGGGAATCAGAGGAAACGGGGGCTTTATTGGGTCGCTTGAGCGGCATGGAGAAAATCAGGTGGATGAAGGAACTCGGGAAAGGCGCCTTCATGAACGGTTCCGCCTTGCCGGCGATGTCTTCCTTGCGTTTCGCCCCGGCTTCGAACGGGTAGGAAAGGTACTCGATGTTAGCGCGGGAGGCGTTGCGGTCGAATATGCCTCCGACCTTGAACCGCTGCCGCAATGCTCCGTCACCGTGGACATATTCAGAGAAGGCAGAAGCGAGCAAGTCCGCGGCCTGCCGTGCCGCGTCGTCTACGACGTGGAGGAACCTCCGGGGTTCGCGTGGCATACCGTTTCCGCCAGGCGGTGCGGACTTCGGTTCAACGTCCTCTCCCGGAACGAGCTGCGCAGGCTGAACGATTTTTTCGGCGAGTGCGTGACCCTGCCCGCATGAACCGGTTTCCGCCTGCCTCGTCGTCCTTTCAGTCTTCCAGTTTCTCCCGAGACGATGCCAGGTAACTTCGAAGATCGGTCCTGGTATTGCCCAAGTTCAGTTTTTTTCGGATGTTCCGCCGGTGAGTCTTCACGGTGCTCACCGAAACGTGAAGCTGGCGCGCGATTTCATCCGTGGTCAGACCGCTCTTGATGAGCGAGGCGACGCGCAGTTCAGTGAAGGAAAGAGCGGAAACGATCCCAGAGCTCAGGGAATCGCCCGAGGTCAGATCTTCGATCATCTGGTGCATGGCGGCTTCCAGTTCTCCGACCTTCTCCGCGGTCCTGGAATTCAAGGCCAGGCGTTCCACCAGAGGCATGACGATGCGGCGAAGCTGAGTGGCGATCCGCCTCTCCGTCTCTTCCCGTTCCCGGGCGATGTTCTGAGCCAGCACGGCCATGGCTTTGTTGGTTTTCAGGAGCTGTTCGTTCAGGAACTCCAGCCGCCGGTTCTGATCCAGCAGCTGTTGCTCGTTTTCGCGCAGTTCACGGAGCAGGGTCCTCAGCCGGTCGTCCTTCTCCTTGGCGTCCAGCGCCCTTTGGATGGCGTGTTTGAGGATGGCGGAGTCGAAGGGTTTTTCGATGTAATCGAAAGCCCCCCGCTTGAGGGCCTGGATGGCGGTGTTCTTGTCGGCATATCCCGTGACCATAATGACCTTGGCGGCGGGGAAGCGGGTCCCGAGCAGCGGCAGAAAGTCCAGACCGTTGCCATCCGGGAAGACGATGTCGAGAAGAACGACATCGCACGCGGGATGGTGCTCAGGCGCTTCGAGTATCTCGGATGGATGATAGCAGGTTTGAACCGCCATCTGCCAGGATTCCAGGAGCGCCTGCAAGGTTTCGCAGATCATGGGTTCATCGTCGACGATCAGAACGTTCGCGGTTCTGTTGTCCTTGCGGTCCATAGGGAATGACCTTCTCGTAGGCGCTGGTCGCGGCGGCCACGGCCGGACCCGCAGGAATCGCATCGGGCGGCGACCATCGGTCAACAGTCGCCGGGGACCCGCACAATAGCCACCTCCGTTAGGGCGATGAACGCCCGACGGTCGGTCGAGAACTGAGACTACTTAGTTAATAGGGCAAGAGGTGAGCGATTTCAAGGGATTTGCAGGGGGCGGCCGCTCAGTTCGCCCGCTTTGGCGGTCTGCGGCCGTTCAAGGAGTTTTTCAGGCTGTAGACCCTCCCGCGGATGCCGAGCTTCTTTCGAATGTTTTTCCGGTGCGTCTGCAGGGTGCTGGCCCTGATGCCGAGGTGCCGGGCCATGCCTTCGCCGTCCAGCCCTCGTTGGATGAGCACGGCGATGCGAAGTTCGGTGGGGCTCAAGTCGGCGATCATCTTCGACTGGATGCTGAACGGATCGACGATCCCTTTGAGGGCGCATTGAACGAGCCCTTCCAGTTCGGTGCCCATGGGTTCCGTCTGGCGGTCTTGGCGCATCTTCGTGGTGATGGGCAGGACCATGGCCCAAATCTTTCCCATGATGGACACCGTGGCCTCCTGCCGTTCCATTTCCATCCTTTCCATCAGAATCGACAGAGCTTTCCGGGCTTCCGACAGCCGCTCGTGGACCGCCTCCAGCCCCTGCTGCTGTCGCATGAGCCGACTCCTGGTCGCTTCCAGCCGATCCAGTTCCTCCTCGAAGCGGTGCAGCGTCTCGAAATCGTTGAGAACCGCCAGGAGTCGATGTTCGATCACGGTGATGTCATACGGTTTTTCCACCCAGCCATGAACGCCGGGTGGCAGATCCGGCCAGGCTCCGGCGTCCCCCGCCGGTCGGCTCACGATGATGCGGGGAAGGCCGGCCCCGTCGTTTTCCTTGGGAAGGCGTTTTTGCAGGTAGGGATGCCCGAACAAGTCCAACGGGACGAAAACCACGTGATATGGCATAAGGCCTTTCCTGCCGTCGATGTCCCTGGGATGCTGGACCCAATCGACTTGAAACCGCTGTGCTTTGGCGCACTGTAAAATTTCGCCGCACGCCTCCCAGTCGTTGTCCACCACCAGGATCCGGTAGGCGCTGGAATGCTCGGACCGGGCCTTTTGCGGTCTCCCCTTCAAGCGGCGGCTCATCCTTCCGGCCCTCACCACCGGGTAAAAGCAGCACCCGGTGCAGGCAAGGCCAACGGGTTGTGTCGGGATACACCGGCCGATCAGGCGACGTGACCCCCGCCCGGACCGGCGATCTCACGCTTCGACGCGGGAAAAGCGGAAAGACTCCGATCCAACCGGCGGCACGGCCGGGCGGCCGCCCCGCTTGAGCTTTTTTCGACGAGCCAGCGGCTCATAGCTTCGCGTTCCTCCGATCTCCCCGCCTCCATAGAGTGGATAGCTTGCGAAACGGAAGGAGGAGATCCGTCAGGACAAGAAGCTCATCTCTCCTACCCCTTATACTCTATAATCATGTTCTATAAAATAATTGGTTCCTGAACGCCTTGAGAACTCCCCCGGTCAACGAGCCGATACCGCCAGATAACCCGCCGCAGCCCGCGTGCTTTCCCCGTGGCTCCATCGGGTCTCGGTCTCCATGCGGACGGCGGGCGGGCCGTTTCCATCAGGGTCGGATTCGCCCATGAGATGCCTGTGTGCCCACCCGTCGAAGCCTTCCAGGGTGGCCAGCCACGCCGTGGGCCGCTGCACCGCGTCCGACTCGAGGGGCACGGTCCGGGCGCTCCCGTCCGTGGAGACCTCCATGCGGCCCGCTTCGAACGCCGCCCCGTCGAGGGTTCCGGATCCGGGTTCCACGGCCACGTAACAGATCCGCCGCGCGTTTCCCGTCGTTCCGTCTGCCCCGCGAGCGAGGAAATCGTCAAAAAGCACCAGGAAGCCGTCGCTTGCTACGCTGACGATTTGGAACGCCTCAGGGCGCTCCCTTCCTTCACCACACCCCTGTGCCAGCACCACCGGGGGGGAGTCAAAAGTTTCCAGGAAGACCACGTACCCGAAAAGGGCCGGGTCTTGGACGGTGACCTTCCGGGCCTCGGCGCGGAACCCGCCTTCAAAGCGGTAATGGCCGGAAGCCATCACCAGATAGGCCACTTCCTCCTCCCCGTGCATGCCGTCACGGGCGGCCCATTCCACCAGGCGGAGCCGGGCGCGGTCTTCCTCCAACTCTTCCACGTGAACCTGGAACGGATCGGCTTCCCAGCGGCTCACCGGAAAGGTCAGAAGGACCGGATCCTGGAATCGATCCGCGAAGAAAAGATCTCGGCCAAGGTCGTCCACCCCCAGTTGGCCGATTTCCACCGAAGTGTCAGGTCCCAAGGGATCGGCGGGCGCAGGGTACAGAACGGCCGGGTTGGGAGCGGGCCACGCCTCGTTCGCCGGATCCGTCTCGCAGTACCGCGGTCCCGTCGAGGATCCGGGGGCTTCCGGATTGGCTGCAGGGGTTGTGGAGATGCGGACGTCCCCGCTCCCCTGAGCCGTCGGCGGGCCGTCGTCGGAAATCTTGTCGGACGGATCGGGATCGGAAGGCGGAGGATCGGCATGGGAGTCCACGGCCGTACAGACGATGTTGTCGAAGTAGGCGTCCTGTTGTCGGAGTTCGATTTCGAAGCTCTTCACCCCGATGGCGGTGCTTTCGCCGTCGATCCCGAAGGCCTGACCGAATGCCGCGACGGCGCTGGCGGCGGGGCTGAAATCGATGACCAGCCGATAGCTGGTATTCTGCACGTATTCACTCTGAAACAGGGCTTCGTCCACCACCTGTCCGTTGACGATCTTTCGGAAATAGCCGGGACCGTAGCCGTCGGTGTTTTTCATTTCGTAATAGTTGTCCGGGTCCTGACGCAGGCGAATGTAGACGGTTCCTCCGTTGGGATACTTGGCCGTGGGCAGAAAATCCAACGCAAAAGAACCGGCGGAGGTGACAGGCACTGTGCGCGCGAACTGGGTGCCGATATCGTTACCCGTGAGCATCTGGAGACGCTGGTTGACCGCGTCGTACAGGAACCGGCCCGTGCCGCCCTGGGTCCAGGTCTGCGTCACCGTGTAGTCGGAGGTGACGTCCGAGGAAAAAGCGTCTTCGAACTGAACGGTGCCGCCGAGGGAGTTGGGGACGGCGGTCGCGGTCGCGGTGTTCGCGTCTTCGTTACCGGACTGGTCGGCGACGCGGATGCCGAAGGTGTACTCGGATCCATCCGAAAGGCCGGTCACGGTGAAAGCGTTGGCGCAATGGATGCCCGCTGTCGGAGTGATGTCGGCGAGCACCGTGTTGTTGGCCCAGTCGGCGCCGTCCCAAGCGTTCGTCGGGGCGTAGTAGAGATTGTAGCGAACGTTGGCGCCGTCGGTATCGTCGGTGGCGGAACCGAACTCCACCGTGACCGTTCCCCCGGCCTGTCTGTCCTCGGCCGAGCAGATCCCCGGGGCGGCGTCCCACGCCGGGGCGCTGGTGTCGGGTGGGTCCGCGGGGTGATAGATGACCTCTTCGGAATACTCGCTTTCGTTGCCCGAATCGTCGTAGGCAGTGGCGGCGATGTAGGTGGGGACCTGGTCGGAGAGGTCCTGGAGGGTTGCGGTGGTGGTGTTTCCCACGTCCACCGTGCGGTCGTAGAGGCCGCTTTCAGATCCCAGGTGGATCTTATAACCGGTCACGTCGGGGCTGGGGCTGGGATCCCAGGCCAAGGTCGCTTCCGCGGCCAGCCCCGGACGGGCGTTCCAGGAGATCCAAAAGGTTGCGGCCAACAATACAGCAGAGAACAAGCGGTGCGCCTTCATGAAACGTCCTCCTCACGCGCGTGCATTGCTCCGTGCGAGGACGTCTTCCTGACGCACCCTCGCCCGGCAGCCCCGCTACCGTACCGCCGGTCACCCGACGACTTAGGCCGGAGGCTTTGCGGCCCGCGCTTTCGCGCGGTGTGCCCTTTTCAGGCGAAAGCCTTCGTACGCGAGCGGCTCATTCCCTGCCGCTCCACATCGCTTCAATGTGCTCTATCGGCACCTCCCGAGAGATTCTTTAAGCGAGATCGGAGCGTCGGTTGCAAGGCGAAGGCCATGAATCTTTATCATTAGGATCATATTAGCAAAAAGTCGCTATAGGGTATGTTTGCCCCTCACTTTTACCCCCAAAAATTGCCTTTACAGGAGCCTCGTCATTGCGAACATTGAAAAACAATGTGCAAGTGCGAGGGATCCCATGGAGCGAAGAGAATGATCATGTTGAGGCCAGCCGGTGCCATGCTTTTCGTTTTTCTTTTGTTGGTGTCGCCGGTGTTCGCGAGCACGGTCACGGTCGGGCTGGACCGGGTCGTGGTCGATGGACAGCCCATTCCGCCCGGCGATGCCCCATGGCTGCTGGCGACCTTCACGGATGTGGAAAGTGGGGAAGGCTCCTTCGTTCAAGTCACTTTGAGCGGGCCGGGGCTTACGGGCGAAGCATTTGTGGGGGGCGTCCTCTCCCCTGAGCGCGATCCGGGCGTCGGTGGCTGGTACTTCAACCTGTCCGGTGTGGACCGGATCGATCTGGTGACCGATTCCGACGGTGGCCCAAGCGCACAGGCGTTTATGGGACCCCGCGCCGTGCTCGGTGACTATGATTTCAACGTGAAGTTTGTCTTCGGAACAGCGGGGACCAACGGCCAACGGCTGGAGCGTGACGAAACCGTGGTTTTCAATCTCTATTCGGATTCGGGAGACCTCACCACGGCGAGCCTGTTTCCGGGACTCACGAGCGAAGCCCCCTACCTTTCCTTGGCCCACGTCCAGGGGATTGATCTGGAGGGCGGCCGTGGTGAAGGATCCACCTGGGTGGCGGCCGTTCCGCTGCCGGCTTCCGCATACCTTTTGGGCTCCGGCTTCATCGGCCTGGCGGGGCTCCGCAGTTTCCTTCGCAGACGACGGGAACGGACGGAAGAAAGGCATTCGAGGCCGCGCCTGCGCCCCTAAGGTTTTGTCGCATTACGGAAGGAAATGGCGGATGAGGCAGGGTATCGGCGACCACCCCATACGGGATAAAAAGCATTCATTTCAAGCCCATACCGGGACAACGCGCGCCACGTTTCCGGAACCGGCGACGGCCGTTTTCGCTTGACGTTCCTGCAGCCTCGGGAATAGGGTGGGATCGGCGTGCGAAACCCATGAAATAAGTCAAAAGAGCCGGGACCCGATGCCACAGTCGGCCCGGCGTGTGATCCAGACCTGAAAAGGCCAAACCCGTCGCGAGGCGGGGACGGAAAGTCACGGGTCTCTCCGTCGTACCGAGACAGCCGGACTGCCAGGGGACGAGGCAGTCCGGCTTTTTCGTTGGTTTTCTTCAGGGTGGGAAGGAGGTGTTTTCATGAAGTTCAGCAAGGGGAAGATTATGATGGTACTTCTATCGGCCCTGGCCGTTTTGTATGCGCCCGGGCCAGCCGCCGCCAGTATTGCGACGCCTTGGGTACCGAATGACGGGGATGTGAACGCCATATCTCTTACCTGAATCCGTGGGGTGTGGTTGAGCGAGCTGAGTTGCGGGCATGGTGACCCCATTTTGAGCGGTCGACGATGCCCTGTTTCAGCCGGTTCCTCGAATCATCGAGTTTCGAGTGGCAGAAAAGAGCTCATGACTGTGATCCTTCAGCTGTTTTCAGACATACCTCGCCCCCCGTTCAACGTGAACATAGAATAGGTCCAGGCTCTTGCAACGACTCCCCTTTGCCCTACCCTGGGCAAAATGTGACAGTGACGCTCCGAAACGCTTGAAAGGC